>CDZE01034064.1_pt1 | contig 288875 bp, 228 predicted proteins | sample 557341 | NCBI WGS metagenome assembly CDZE01 (sample SAMEA3182109, study PRJEB8094) | gut metagenome | biome: human; feature: gut; material: Stool; isolation source: human stools | place: Canada | collected 2013-04-23
CTCCCATACTTGACTCCTTTGAAAAATGGATGGAACAGACTTATGGCAAAGTACCACCAAGAAGTCGCATGGGACAAGCTATTACCTATACTTATCCTCTTTGGCCAAGAATGAAGAATTACCTGAAAGATGGAAATCTGAAAATCGATAATAATCTGGCGGAAAATGCGATTAGACCACTTACTTTGTCCAGAAAGAACTTCCTCTTTTGTGGTAACCACGAGGCTGCTGAAAATACAGCAATCATATGCTCACTATTAGCTACCTGTAAAGCACAGGAAATTAACCCAAGGGAATGGCTGAATGATGTCATAGCCAAACTTCCATACTATCTGGAAAAGGACTCCGGGAAAAATGTTCGTGAACTTCTTCCGGATGTTTGGAAGTTAGAGAAATCCAACACGAATCCAATTGGAGTTTAAATATTTATGTTGAAGAATAAAAAAAACTCGATATTAGCTTTTGACTAAAGTTGATATCGAGTTTTCTATTTTATGAAAATACAATGTGTACTTTATCGGATGCTTACAATCCTCCTCGAAGGTTGGTATTGAAAACTTTCGGGGAGGATTTGTTGTATGAGGTTTGATATTAGTAAACCGCTTTTTTATTATTGCTTTTCATAAGCGCCTTTATCAATACAAGCTCCAACTTTCCTAGGGTTATGATTAAAGTCCAGTTCATTCTCTGCGGGTGTATAGGCGGGATCACCTGTATCTATACACGGAGATGTGGATTGTAACTGAAAATCGAATACTTCTGTATCAATGAATAAAGGATTACTGAAAGCCGAAGCTAAATCACAGCCTGTGTTCTGTTTATATTGTTCGAAAGTTGAAAATATGCTACCCTTCCAGTAAAACTTAACATCGGGAGAACTGGAATAATAATGATTAAAATTCATATCGAGATTGAGGTGACTATCATCTACATATAATAGATTTGAGTTTGCGTGAGTTGAATAAAATATATTGTTTTTAATCGTAGTATTTTCCGTGCTGTATATGGCTATTTCTCCCAATCTGTCTTTCGCATTTTCAAAGGTTGTGTTATTAACAACTTGGCAGTTTTTTATGATTCTGCCTTCAGGGGACCAGCCCATTAGTCCGATTCCAAACCCTTCATTGTGATAACAGATGTTATTTCTGATTATATTATTAGTTACAAAATTGTTTGCCCTTTCACACCCTACGGTAATACCATAAACATTGTTGTGCGAAATGTTTTTCTCAACAAGGATATTTGAACTTCCATCCAAATAAATACCTGCACCTCCCTCAACAGGACTTTTGCAGTATGAAACATGATTCTCAGAGATGACTCCGTTTCTGGCGAAATCTGTGGCAGGATTTTTCGAAATACCCCAATGCCCTGACGCATCTATACCGATGTTTCCTGTATTAGTCACTACGTTCTTAGTAATCAGAAAACCATCTACGTTTCCTGTTACTGAAATGGCTTCTGTCCAACCTGTCCGACAGTCTTTTACTGTGTTTTCTCTTATTATAATGTCGTGAATGGCTTTTGAGTCCAGATAGCCGGCTACTGTTATTCCTCCGGCATATACATTTGGCGGATAAACTGTTGCGGTGGCATTTGCATATAAGTTTCTGATTGTATTCGATTCTATCTCAATATGATGAGAAGCCTCGTCGGATGTAGTGGATATTTTTATTCCCACAGAATATGATCCCAAGCAATCGGCGAAGGTTAACCCTTTTACCTTTATATAACTCACGCCATTGAGATTCATTAGTTCTCTGGGTTTATTGTTGCCGCTTATAATAACTTCCTCGTCATTATAATTTTTGATTACGATGTATTTGTCAGCAGTTCCGGATACAGTTACTTTTATTTCTTCATAGTATGTTCCCCCCATAATATTTACTACACATCCCGGGGTAACTGTGGTGACAGCTTTTTGAATGGTACGCCAGGGTGATGTAAGTGTTCCGGGATTCTCATCATTACCGGTTGTGGAAACATAATACTCACTCTTTTCTACGGATGAAGCAGGAGGAACAGGAGGGTTTATCGGTTCTTCTCCGATAGATGACGAACTGCAAGAAAATAAAATAATCATCATACCCAAATTGGTCAATGATCTGAAAAGTCTTGTTTTTATATTTAATAATTTTGTTGTCATGATGTTCAAATAAGAATGATTTATAATAGGTTGATATCCACAGAGGCACTTTTCAAATTCTCGGATTCCACAATTAGACGTAGTTTTCCTTTTGCTCCTTGATGAGCCTTTATAACAACTAACATGAATCCGTTAAAAGTTTCGCGCTCTGTCGCTGAAAAAGAGATGAGTGAAGTTGGATCACCATTATCCGTTGCTACAATCTTACCTTCACCTTCTAATTTGCATTTAATCTTATGATTGGCCGTTGGTACAACACTTCCTGTTTTGTCACGGATGGAGACTGTGATAAAAGCCAGTTCATTGTCAGCTACTTTTATCTTGTCTTTATAGGCGGAGACTTGTAACAAAGCCGGTTCTCCTGTGGTTCTTACGCTTTCTGTTGCCCAGAGTTTGCCATTTTTGTAGGCAATGGCCTTTAATTCTCCGGGAGTGTATATAACATTCTCCCATTTGAATCTATATTGATACTGTTCTTTCTTTTTCCTGCCCAAAGATTCACCATTCAGAAAGAGTTCAACTTCATCGCCCGAAGAATACACAAACACAGGAGTTATTTTACCTATCCTATCCGGAAAATTCCAATGGGGGAGAATATGTGCCATAGGCTCGTCGGGCATCCAATGTGCTTTATACAAGTAATAACGATCTTTTGGAAAACCTGCTAGATCGACAATGCCAAAATAGCTGCTACGAGAGGAAGGACGCTCTTTTTCTATTCTCTTTAGTTCCTCTTTTGCTTTAGCCAGTTCTTCTTCACTGAGCGCGGCATGGTTGAGTAAGACGCTCATATCGCTATTGAAAGGAGTCGGTTCGCCTAGATAGTCAAATCCCGTCCAGACAAATTCACCACAAATAGCCGGATATTTGTCTAATGCAGCAAATTCGGCATCGGCAAGAGATGCCCAACCGGGGGCTTTCAAGTCATATGAAGTAACTTGATAACCTTTTGGAAAATAAACTCCGCGTGAACTTATTGTTGAACTGGATTCACTGGCAAAGCCTGATAAGTGTTCATGCCCCGGATAGTTGAGAAATGTTTCATAAAAATCAGGACCGCCATACCCCCCCGAAGGATAGTTCATGCCATGGACATCTACTTGGAGTTCTGTACCATTGATAGCACTTTTACTGGGATATGAGGCACCGAAAGTGACGGGGCGGGTTGAGTCGTAAAGCCGCACAATATCCCTGAGATATGCTGCTACTCCTTTTTCGGGATGATACTGTTCTTCTACTTCATTTCCCAAACTCCACATAATGACGGAAGGATGATTTCTGTCTCTGCAAACAAGTGCTTCAATGTCCTTTTTATGCCATTCGGAATAATGAACAGCGTAGTCATTTTCGTTTTTGCCACTAGCCCAACAGTCAAATACTTCATCGAGAATAAGTATTCCCATTTTGTCAGCAAGTTCTAACAACTCGGGTGCGGGTGGGTTGTGAGAGGTACGTATAGCATTAGCGCCAAAACTCTTCAATATGTTGATTTGGCGTTCTATGGCACTCTTGTTGATTGCTGTACCTAATGCACCTAAATCATGATGCATACATACTCCCTTCAATTGAACTCTTTTCCCATTTAACAGGAATCCATTGTTATGTGTGAATTTCAAAGTCCGGAAATCGAACGGCACATCGTATACATCTGTCAACCTCTTTCTATCATATACTGATACCTTGGCTAGATAGAGGTTCGTATTTTCCAAATCCCATAATTGTGGTTTCTCCACTTTCAGAGATACTAAGCTACTGTCGATGGCGTTTGCTGCAATTTTGATATTCTCTTTAGCTCCCACTGCAACTCTTTCTCGGGGAATGTTTTCTTTATCTAATTTGAATATTTCAATTGTGTAACTGCTTCTAACCGTTTTTTTCTTTCCATTAGCCAACTGAACCATCACGGATGCGGTAGCATATTGGCTATTGATTTCGGGCGTAGAAATAAACACACCCCATTGGGGAATATGAAGCTTGTTGGTTTTGACCAATCTGACATGCCGGTAAATACCTGCTCCGGGATACCAACGAGAACCCAGTTTCTCCGTATCCACTCTGACTGCAATGATATTTTCCGAATCAAAGCGAATATAGGGCGTAAGATTTACCCTGAAGGAAATGTAGCCATAGGGACGTTCTCCTATCTTCTTTCCGTTAAGATATACCTCCGCATTGGCCATCACGCCATCAAAATCAAGAAAAAACATTTTATCTTTATCTATATTTTTGATGTTGAAGCGTTTACGATACCAGCCGATTCCTCGCCAAGGTAGCTTACCTGTATAGCCATCCAGATTTTCCCTGAAAGGTCCTTCAATGCCCCAGTCGTGAGGGACATCCAATTTCCTCCAGTCTTTGTCATTAAAGGCTAACTCTTTAGGAGATGGAGAATCCGGACTGCCATTCCCAAAAGGTTCATCTATTCGTTTACCATCAGGCTGTAGACCGTATCTGTTGAATAGCCAGCCGTGATCGAAGTTGATGACTTCTCTCGTCGATTGGGAGTATAGCAGGTTGGAAAACATAAAGGAGCATAGTAAGACTAGCCCTATGTTCTTCAACTGGAGATGCTGAAATAGAACAATATATTTCATGGTAGATGATTAGCTGAGGAGTGTACATCAAAATATCCACTTTGAAGTAGTGTTGATGTACTACCTCCTCTTTTAATTTAAAAATATGTGATGGCTAATATCCCGGATTCTGTTTAATAATCCCTTGTCCCGCAATAATAGCTGATTCCGGTATTGGGAAACGATGATAGTTTTCGTTTACAATAGACACTTGTCCGTAATCGGTACATTTTTGTTTCATGGTTGCTACATAAGAACCATCGCGGATAAGATCCTGACGGCGGCACCCTTCGAAATAAAACTCGTGTGCACGTTCTATCAATAATTTATCAAGGAAATCACGAGCACTGCTGAAAGAAGAAGCTGTATATGCAGTTAAACCGGCACGTGTTCTGACTTGATTCAGTAAATTAATGGCTTCTGTTGTAACTGTATTTCCTTCTCTGACAATGGCTTCTGCCAATAGAGTCAACACATCGGCATAGCGGTATACAATCCAATCTGTCTGACACTGATTTCCTGCATTATTACTTTCTATTTTATATTTTAATGGAATGACACCGTCCTGTAAGGAGTTACTTCCCACTCCCTTGTTGGTTTCGTTAAGGGTAGTACCTTCCCATGTATCATACTCGGAGATGATAGTTTGTTTACGCTCATCTCCATCTTCGTATGTTTTAAAGAATTTCCATGTCATTTTATAACCTCCCCAGCCACCATCAAATCTTCCGGCATCGGATGCCTTGAGGTTACTTGGCATAACATGGGGATACCATAAATGAACCTGATAACCTGTAAGACAGTTTACAGACCAGATTGTTTCCGAGTTCTTTTCATTGGCGTATGTAAAGATATTGGCATAAGCTGACCTCTCGGCCCCTTTGTCTGTCACCAATGCGTATTTATATTCGGGCTTCTGCAACTCACGAGCTTCGGTGATAGCTTTATCCCACTGTTTCGTTTGCATATAGAATTTAAGTAATACCATGTGGCATAACCCTTTTGTAAATCTTCCGTAATCCGAACTACTTTTATCGTAACTATATGGTAAAACTTTTGCAGCTTCGGTCAGCTCGGTGACGATGAAATTGTGTGTTTCCTCTTCACTTAAACGTGGAAGGATTATTTCATCTTCTGCATTCTTGAGCGTCTCTAGATCGGCTACAATAATAGGACCGTACAGGTCGTATAATAAAAAGGCCAGAAAACCGCGGGCACAACGTAACTCTGCTATATATTGGTTCAAAAGGTCTTTATTCATGTTTACGTTTGTTATTCGGTCGATGGTAAGTGTCATTTTACTTATCCCTTTCAGGTAGTTTGTCCAAGGATAAGCAATGCGATCTTCGTCACTGGGGGTCCAACGAGCAAATTCCAGAGGTTCCCAAATCCATCCGCCCCATGAGCAGAAACCATATTCGGTAGCCATGTCCGAAATAAGCATAACTCCATTAGCTACATTATACAAACCTCCGTAATCGTAATTCTGGAATGGAGAATAAGCATTTCCCGTAACCAAGTCGCGGACATCACGTTCTGTTTGGGGGTATATCGAGGGGGTGATCTCATCGAATACCTCTGATTCTAACGCACAACTTTGTATCCCACACAACATGAGAGTCAAAAGTCCAATGATATATATATTTAATTTTTTCATTTTCATGTTTTTTCAGTTATTAGAATGAAATATCTATACCGAAACTAAAAGAAGTTACGTTTGGATAAGAGAAATTTCCTGTGTCAGTTTCGGGATCAACGCCGTTCCAGTTTGTAAATACAAACGGATTGCTGACGTTTGCAGAGATACGTACGCTGTTAGCTATTGATTTGGAAACAGGAATCGTATATCCGAGGGTGATGTTTCTACATCTCAGGTAATTAATCTTTTTGTGATAATAGTCTCCGAAATCGTATGCACTCTCAATGAGGTTCGGAACCGTTGTATTTTGATTTGCATTGGTGTATGAGTGCAATGATTGTTGTGATACATTTGTCAGACTGTTTCCAAGACCTACTATCCAGGCATCATAATAGCTGGCTCCGCGTAAGCGGCCAATTTCGCCATAGAAGTAAATATTAAAGTCGAGGTTTTTGTATCTAAGCGTATTGTTAAGACCTAAAGTGCATTTAGGATCTTGCGATCCAAGATTGACTTTATCATATTGATCTAATACATTAGGTGAAGTTCCCGTATCGTATAGATTCTTCAGTTTAATTTGGCCTGGTACTAAAGTGGGTTGCCATGCCGGTGCTTTTTCACCTACTTGTAACAAGCCATCAGATACATATGAGTAGTAAGAACGGATCGGATCTTTTTTTGATTCGTATGCGGCTGGCTTCCAATTAGGATCTCGTTCATACCAGTTGTCTTTAAAAGTATAGAACGTAAAATCAGTACTCCATGTCCAGTCTTTATTCATGATATTTACGGTACTCAGTGTTAGCTCAAACCCGCGTCCCTGGGTTTTACCGATGTTGGCTGCTATGGTATTAATTTCATTATAGGCGGGCAGACTTTTATTACTTACCAACAAATCAGAAATAATTCGGTTGTAATATTCCATGGATAGTGAAATCCGGTTATCAAAGAAACCCAGATCCAGACCGATGTTGAATTCACTTGTAGTTTCCCAAGTTAACTTTTTGTTTCCTCTTTTGGTTATTGCAGTACCCATATAACCGTCATTGCCGAATACCCAGCCGGAAACTACTCCGTAAGAGTCGGTCATATAGTTCCCTATGTTTGAATTACCGGTTTGTCCGTAACTGGCTCTCAATTTACCATTAGAAAGAATGCTTGACAAAGGTTTCATGAATTCTTCATCACTGAACCTCCAGCCGGCAGACACTGAAGGGAAATATCCCCAACGGTAGTCCGGGTGGAAGTTTGATTCACCATCGGCACGAACGGTAACTGTCAGCAGATACTTTCCTAAATAAGAATAGTTTGCTCTGGCAAAGTATGAGCCTAAAGCACTTTTCCTGGCTGAGGAGTTTACATAAGGCTTAGTTCCGGCTCCGGCCTGCAGATTGTTGTAAAGAAATCCATCTGTAGAGAAGTCTTCGTTGCCGGCATATACGCTTTCTTGATTAAACTGTTGATAAGAATAACCGACTAGCGCTGTCAGGCTATGATTCCCGAAATCTTTAGTATAGTTTGCCGTCAGTTCCATGAGATAATCTATATTATCACGTTGAAGGATGTTGGCTATCCCCCCTTTTGCAGCTCCGGCTACGGTAGTGTTAGGCACATAGCTTTTGTTTTTATCATATCTGCAGTCAACTCCCAGGTTAGCTTTTAAAGTCAACCCTTTTATTGGCTCTGCTTGTAAATAGCCATTAACCAGAACTCTGTCGCTTGTTGTTTTATCAGTAACTTCGAGCAGCGATATCGGATTGGGGTATTGTGCCATATCCGGGAAGATTGAATAATCGCCATTTTCATCACGGACGGGGACACTGGGGTCGAAGCGCAAAGCTGACGAAATAATACCTGCGTTTTCAAAATCATTGTCTCCCAATGATGAGTTGTCATATTGGTTGCGACTTAAATGAAGGGAGAAACCTGTTTTGATATATTTTGATAGTTCCTGATCCAGATTGACTTTCATTGTGAACCGGTCCATTGCATTGTTTTTTACCACCCCTTTTTGTGTAAAATAGTTTAGAGAGGCTGCATATTGTGTTTTCTCAGAACCGCCTGTCAATGAAACATTGTGAGATTGCTGCATTCCGGTACGGGTTACCTCGTCCAGCCAGTCTGTGGTTTGGGCGGTTGCAATTTCTTCATCTGTATATCTGGGAGTATAAGTTTTCGAAGAAGTGTCGGTTATATAATCGGCATATATGCCTTGTCCGGTCTCTTTCAACCATTTTTCATAAAGGTACATATTTCTATGTATTCTGTATTGTTTCCCATTCAACATTTTATAGTTGTTCTTAATGGTTTGCACAGAGAGATTGCCGGAATAGGTTACTTTGGCTTTTCCGGTTTTACCTCTTTTAGTAGTAATGATAATAACGCCATGTCCTGCACGTGAGCCGTAGATAGCTGTTGCACTGGCGTCTTTCAATACTTCAATCGATTCTATGTCATTGGGGTTGATAGACGATAATATGTTGTCAATTGTACCTGTTTTATAAAAATTCTTCTCCGAGTCGAGTGTTGAAGAGGCAGAAACCGGAAAACCGTCAATGATGAACAGGGGATCGTTTCCGGCATTGATTGAAGTTTCACCACGAATGCGGAACTTGGCTCCACCACCCACTTGGGCACTGCTTTGAGTTACCTGTAAACCGGCTGCTTTACCTGCTAATGCATGAGCAGTTGTGGAGAATGTACCTATAGGAGTGTCAGACATTTTCACTGAGGATATGGCTCCGGTAAGGTCGCGTTTCTTTTGAACGCCATAACCTACCACAACTACCTCATCCAGACTTTGTGTGTCTTCTTTCAATGTGATTTTAAAATGTGTCTGACCTTTTACTGAGACGTTTTGAGTAACATACCCCAAGTATGATATGATTAGTATGCTATTGTCGGTTACCGACAACGTAAATTTACCCTCGAAATCTGTGATGACTCCGGTTTTGGCTCCTTTCACAAGAACATTTGCTCCGATAATAGGTTCGCCAGTCTGATCAGTTACCGTCCCCGTTATTTTTCTGGTTACTTGTTTGAACAGAGCGATATGTTTATTGGATATACGATAAGATATATCTGTATTTTTAAAGAGTTCATTTAATACAGTTTCGATGTTTTTGTCTTTTATAGTGATAGAGCGTAAACTGTGTTTGTTGATTTCTTGTGTGTTATAAACAAATTTATATCCGGTTTTTTGCTCAATCGTATTAAAGATCTGTTCGTATGACGCGTTGTTGAAATTCAACGAGACAGATTGTGCTATCAGCGGATTAGTTGAAAAGAAAAAGCAGATGCAACTTATTAAGAATACGGAATAACTTTTCTTGGTAGAAAGAATAAAGTTATAGAATCTTAAATGGGTGTTTTTATGGCTAATAAATAATTTATTATTCATATTTTTGTATATTAAATATTTGATACTTGGCAGTTGTAGTGGGCTGCCGGTTAGCGATTACGTTTGGGGATGTTGGCGCATTCCCAAATGTTTTTTAGGGTTCAAGAGCTGTTCATAGTATTATTTTATAGGGTTTTACAATTAATAAATATAGATTTCTCCGCGTTTTTTCTCCATTTTATATTTTGCTGAAATCTGGAGAATAGAGAGTATTTCGTCCAGAGTTTCTTTATCTTCAAACGTTGCATTAAAAGTCTTTTTGCGTATAGCCTCGTTTTCAATATGTATCTTAACGTGAAATGCTCGTTCTAATTCTTCTCCGATTTCAGCCAAAGTGTTATCCTCAAAGCTAAATTTCCCTGTAATCCATGACATGACATTGTTCATGCGGATAGGAGAAATCATAATTTCACCATTTGACGGTGAATATTTAGCTTCTTGGTTGGGCATAAGAATTTTGGCAGATTTAGAAGATTGCCCTTTTTCATATAAAGCCACTTTTCCTTCAAGTAAGGATATTCTTATTTCATCATTGTATGTATCTGTCATTACATTAAAAGAGGTTCCCAATACTTCGACCTGCAATTTCCCAATATCTACAATGAAGGGATGATTCTTGTCTTTGCGAACTTGGAAAAAAGCTTCTCCCGAAATACTGACTTTCCTGTTTACATCCTCAAAAGAACGGGGGTAAACAAGGCGGGCATTGGCATTAAGCCATACAGTACTGCTATCCGGAAGTACAATCTTTGTTTTTGCATCCGGAACTGCTGCGACTTCATACCATACTAATTCCGGACGGCTTAAGTCAATAAAGTGAAAGGCTGAAACAACCAAAAGAGCAAAAGAGGCAGCAATGGAAAACCACTTCCATGCCGGAGAGATATTCTTACTTAACGATATTACCGGAGTGTTAATCCGTTCTTGTAGTCGTTTGTAGTTCGAAATAGTGTCATACTCCGGTAGTTTGAAGCGAAGACGATTAATTAAATCATCAACCTTAGGGTCTTTTATGTTATAATCTTCTTTCATTGTGCTGTTTTTATATATAGATGACAGCAACAAATAAAAACTACGGGTTTATACTTGATTATTTTTTATATATTCCTACATTTGCCAAGCGTATACGGGAGCAATGTATATTTAAACCCTAAAGTCTATCTAAAATATGTAAAATGAAATGAATCCGGAAGGTTTACTAAATAAGATCATCACCGGTGATGAAAATGCTTTGCGGCAATTGTTTGAACAATATTCGCAAAGATTGTATCATGTGGCTTATTACTATTTACAAGCAAAGGAACCGGCTGAGGAGGCTGTGCTGGATGTATTTACGACTGTTTGGAAGAAAAGGGAATCTTTAGGGCATATCAAAACTATTGAGCAATACTTATATACATCTACCAAAAATCAGGCACTTCATTATCTTCGCCGAAATTACTCTCCTGATAAAACGTATGTTTCTTTATATGAAGTGGAGTTAATACCTGAAAGTAATGATCCTGAAAGTCTTATGGAAGATAATGAATATGAGTTGCTTATTCAGGAAGCTATAAATTCATTACCTCCTAAATGTAAAGAAGTATTTAGGCTAGTACTGTCGGATAAGTTAAAAAACAGAGAGATAGCAGAATTATTATCCATAAGTGAAAGTACGGTGAATGAACACATCGCTTTGGCATATAAACGTATTACTTTGTATGTAAAGAAGCGATATAAATAGTACTTTATATATTTTCCTACTCAAACTGACCCGATAAAATTTGTAGAACCATGTTACATTGTATTTGACGCTAGCGCAAACCGGAGCTGAAAAAGAAAAAGGCACCCAAGAGTGGAAGCCTCTCAAATGCCTTATTCTTATCAAGTAGCGGGACCCGGGATTGAACCGGGGACCTCATGATTATGAATCATGCGCTCTAACCAGCTGAGCTATCCCGCCATCGTTTCTCGATTGCGGGTGCAAAGATAGATGTTTTTCTATAAACTCCAAAACAAATCACAACTTTTTTGTGTTTTTTCTTTAAGAAGGTTTTTAATTTTCTCTATAAACAGGGAGTTTGAGACTTGAAAATGAAAGAATAATTAAATAAAGTGTAGGATTTATGCCATGTATTTAGAAAAAAGTATTTATCTTGGCACACGTAAAAACAATTCGAAATTGCTATGAAAAAGGAAAAAATTCATTTGGAGTATTTGCTGAATGCGACATCTAAAAATATTCTTTGGGCAGCCATTAGTACACCTACCGGGTTGGAGGACTGGTTTGCAGACAAAGTGATATCCGATGATAAGATTGTAGAGTTTCATTGGGGAAAGACTGAGCAGAGAAAGGCTGAAATTACGGCGATACGTTCTTTCTCTTTTATCCGCTTCCGTTGGGAGGATGACGAGAACGAGCGCGATTACTTTGAAATTAAGATGACTTATAATGAGTTGACAAGTGACTACGTATTAGAAATCACTGATTTTGCGGAGCCGGATGAAGTGGATGATATGAAAGAATTGTGGGAGTCGCAAGTGGCTAAATTAAGAAGAACTTGTGGTTTTTAGTTAACTTTCAACTAAAAATTTTCGATGCTCCTTTTTTTGTGCTAATTTTGCGTCTTAAATGCACGAACCTATTAAGATGCTACGCATAAAGAAATTAGATATATTCATCGTAAAGAGCTTCATGATGCTCTTTGTGGGCACATTCTTCATTTGTCTGTTCATTTTTATGATGCAGTTCCTGTGGAGATATGTGGACGAATTGGTCGGAAAGGGATTGGAGATGAGCGTAATGGCTCAGTTCTTCTTTTATTCCGCATTGACATTAGTGCCAGTATCGTTGCCGTTGGCGGTGCTACTGGCTTCTTTGATTACTTTCGGTAACTTCGGCGAACGATACGAGTTACTCGCAATGAAGGCTGCGGGTATTTCCCTGCTCAAAATTATGCGTCCGCTTGTCTTTTTTGTCTGTGGTTTGGTGGGCATTTCTTTCTATTTTCAGAATGTGGTAGGTCCCATTGCCCAAGCCAAACTGGGAACCCTGATTCTTTCTATGAAACAAAAATCTCCGGAATTGGATATTCCGGAAGGAGTTTTCTATTCCGAAATTCCCGATTATAATCTGAAAATTGCCAAGAAAAACCGGAAAACGGGTATGTTGTATGATGTGCTTATCTATGATCTGAAAGAAGGGTTTGAGAAAGCACGTGTTATTTATGCAGATTCCGGACGTCTGGAAATGACTGCGGACAAACAGCATCTTTGGTTGCATCTATATAGCGGAGACTTATTCGAGAATTTGAAAGCACAGAGTATGAAATCTCAGAATGTGCCTTACCGCCGTGAGTCGTTCAGGGAGAAGCACACGATTATTGAGTTTGACTCCGATTTTAATATGGTTGACGGTGATATCATGGGGCGGCAATCCAGTGCTAAGGATATGGCGCAATTGCAAAGTTCCATTGACTCTATGAAAGTACTAGGAGATAGTATCGGAAGACAGTATTATAAGGAAGTGGCCGAAGGAAATTTCCGTGCGTCTTACGGATTGACAAAAGAAGACACCGCCAAAATAGAAAAGGCGGATATTCAGGAATACAATGTGGATAGTCTTTATGAAGTGTCGCCTTTAATGCAAAAACAAAAGGTGATATCTTCCGCTGTTAGCCGTGCGGAAAACATGGCTAGCGATTTGACTTTCAAGAGCTATACGATGGAGACTAATGACTACGCTATCCGGAAACATAAGACGGAGTGGCATAAGAAGATAACGATTTCCCTTTCTTGTCTGTTGTTCTTCTTTATCGGGGCTCCGTTGGGAGGTATTATCCGTAAGGGAGGCTTGGGAATGCCTGTCATTGTATCGGTATTGGTATTTATCATCTATTATATCATTGACAATACGGGATATAAAATGGCACGTGACGGTAAATGGATCGTGTGGATGGGGATGTGGACAAGTAGTGCCGTGCTTGCTCCATTAGGCATCTTTCTGACTTATAAATCCAATAAGGATTCTGTGGTGTTGAATGCCGATGCGTATGTTAACTGGTTTAAAAAGGTTTTGGGAATCCGCAGTGTACGTCATCTATTTAAGAAAGAAGTTATTATAAATGATCCTGATTATGAGCGTATCCCTAGTGATTTGGAATCGCTCACAGCAGAGTGTAGGGCATATATTACCAAAAATCGTTTGACTAAAGCACCGAATTACTTCAAATTGTGGATGTCTACTGAGAAGGATGATGAGGTAATGGCTATCAATGAAAAACTGGAGGTATTGGTGGAAGAAATGTCTAACACTAAGTCGGCCACTTTGATAGGAGCATTAAACAATTATCCGGTCATTCCCGTTTCTGCTCATATACGTCCGTTCCATATCTATTGGCTGAATTTGGTAGCCGGGATTATTTTTCCTGTCGGGCTATTTTTCTATTTCCGTATCTGGGCATTCCGTATTCGTCTGGATAAAGACATGGAACGGATTATAAAAAACAATGAACAAGTTCAATTCATCATACAGAAAATTAATAAATAAGAGTGTTATGGAAGAAATTAAAATGGATAGAATAGAAGATGCGATTGCTGACTTCAAAGAAGGCAAGTTTGTTATAGTAGTAGATGATGAAGACCGCGAAAATGAGGGTGACCTGATTATTGCCGCTGAAAAAATAACTCCCGAGAAAGTTAACTTTATGTTGAAACACGCACGTGGAGTACTTTGCGCACCTGTCACAGTATCCCGTTGCAAGGAACTGGATTTGCCGCATCAGGTGAGCGACAATACTTCTGTATTGGGAACTCCTTTTACGGTTACGATTGATAAATTGGAAGGTTGCTCAACGGGAGTGTCTGCTGCTGACCGTGCCGCTACGATTCAGGCATTGGCTGATCCTGCTTCTACACCGGCCACTTTCGGACGTCCCGGACATATCAATCCGTTGTACGCACAGGAAAAAGGAGTACTTCGCCGTGCCGGACATACAGAGGCAACGGTTGACATGGCACGTTTGGCCGGCCTTTATCCGGCAGGTGCTCTAATGGAAATCATGAGCGATGACGGCACAATGGCCCGTCTTCCCGAACTTCGCGCAATGGCGGACGAACACGGATTGAAACTGATTTCTATTCACGACCTGATAGTTTACCGTCTGAAGCAGGAATCAATTGTAGAAAAAGGGGTAGAAGTAAATATGCCTACCGAACACGGAGCGTTCCGTCTGATCCCTTTCCGTCAGAAATCGAACGGATTGGAACACATGGCTATATTTAAAGGTACATGGAATGAAGATGAACCGATCTTGGTGCGTGTCCATTCGTCCTGTGCTACCGGAGATATTCTCGGTTCACAGCGCTGTGATTGTGGTGAGCAGTTGCATAAAGCAATGGAGATGATTGAAAAAGAAGGAAAAGGTGTCGTTGTTTATCTGAATCAGGAAGGCCGTGGTATCGGTTTAATGGAAAAGATGAAAGCTTATAAACTTCAAGAAGACGGCATGGATACCGTTGACGCTAATATTTGCTTGGGACACCTTGCTGATGAGCGCGATTATGGAGTAGGTGCGCAGATTCTTCGCGAACTGGGGGTACATAAGATGAGACTTTTGACAAATAATCCGGTGAAACGTGTAGGGCTGGAAGCCTATGGATTGGAAATCGTAGAAAATGTACCTGTTGAAACAGTTCCTAACCCGTATAATGAACGATACTTGAGAACAAAGAAAGAAAGAATGGGGCATACATTACATTTTAATAAGTAAATTGCCATTTCGTTTTCATATATCAAATATAATCGCTTATTTTGTAGCGAATTTCACTCAACAACAATAAAATAGATACAAAATGAATCAATTATCAGATCGTTTGAACAGCTTGTCGCCCTCGGCGACGCTTGCCATGTCGCAAAAGAGCAATGAGCTTAAGGCACAAGGCGTTGATGTTATTAACTTAAGTGTAGGAGAACCGGATTTCAATACTCCTGACCACATCAAGGAAGCTGCTAAAAAAGCCGTTGATGATAACTTTTCTCGTTATTCTCCGGTACCGGGTTATCCGGCTTTGCGCAATGCTATTGTTGAGAAACTGAAAAAAGAGAACGGTCTGGAATATACAGCTGCTCAGATTTCATGTGCGAATGGTGCAAAACAATCAGTTTGTAACGCAATCCTCGTACTGGTTAATCCGGGTGACGAAGTAATTGTGCCGGCTCCTTATTGGGTGAGTTATCCTGAAATGGTGAAACTGGCGGAAGGTACTCCCGTGATTGTTTCTGCCAGCATCGAACAGGATTTCAAAATTACACCGGAACAATTGGAAGCTGCTATTACTCCGAAGACAAAGGCATTGATTCTTTGCTCTCCGTCGAATCCGACAGGGTCTGTATATAGTAAGGAAGAATTGGCAGGACTGGCTGCTGTATTGGCAAAACATCCTCAGGTGATAGTGCTTGCTGACGAGATTTACGAACATATCAATTATATCGGTGCACACCAGAGCATTGCACAGTTCCCGGAAATGAAGGAACGTACAGTGATTGTGAACGGTGTATCCAAGGCTTATGCCATGACAGGCTGGAGAATAGGTTTCATCGCCGGTCCGGAATGGATTGTAAAAGCTTGCAATAAGTTGCAGGGACAATACACTTCAGGTCCTTGTTCCGTATCTCAAAAAGCAGCTGAGGCAGCCTATACAGGTACGCAGGAACCGGTGAAAGAAATGCAGAAAGCTTTCGAACGTCGTCGTGACCTGATTGTGAAGTTGGCTAAGGAAGTTCCGGGATTTGAAGTGAACGTGCCGCAAGGTGCTTTTTACCTGTTCCCGAAATGTAGCTACTTCTTTGGAAAGAGCAACGGTGAACGTAAGATTGAAAATTCGGACGACTTGGCAATGTACTTGCTTGAAGATGCTCACGTGGCTTGTGTAGGCGGTACTTCATTCGGTGCTCCTGAATGTATCCGTATGAGCTATGCTACAAGTGACGAAAACATTGTAGAAGCTATTCGCCGTATTAAAGAAGCGTTGGCTAAGTTGAAATAAGACTCATAGCTTAAAAAGATAAGGGCGCGATTTGCATTATGTAATTCGCGCCCTGTTTATTTAATTATTTCGTAAATCATCCGGTGCCGGAAAATAAAAAAGGCCGCCTTCCGTGGAAAGCAGCCTATACTTTTTGTAGATTGTATTATTCAGCCGGGTGAATTGCTTCAGACGGACAAACATCTGCACAAGTACCACAGTCAGTACATACATCCGGGTTGATAGAATAGATATCACCTTCAGAGATAGCTTCTACCGGACACTCGTCGATACAAGTTCCGCAAGCAATACAATCGTCACTAATTACGTAAGCCATTTTTCTAAGATTTAAATTATTAGTACTAATTTCTCCGGCAAAAATAAGGCTTTTATTGATTAGTTGTTATGCTTCTATGATTAAATTGACTTAATTTGTACGTCTTCTAAATAAGCAACATCCCTAATATCTGCTATATTTTTCGTATTTTTGCAGCCAAATTACTAATATATAGCGATTATGCCTTTAAATTTACCCGACAAACTCCCTGCGATAGAGCTATTGAAGGAAGAAAATATTTTCGTGATTGACACTTCCCGTGCTACGCAACAGGACATCCGTCCGTTGAGGATTGTAGTTCTGAACCTGATGCCGTTGAAGATTACGACAGAAACAGACTTGGTGCGGCTGCTTTCGAATACACCTCTTCAGGTAGAGATCTCCTTTATGAAGATCAAGAGCCATACCTCCAAGAATACGCCGATAGAGCACATGAAAACGTTCTATACCGATTTCGACCAGATGCGTCACGAGAAGTACGATGGTATGATTATTACCGGTGCTCCTGTGGAACAGATGGATTTCGAGGAGGTGACTTATTGGGATGAGATTACCGAAATCTTTGATTGGGCACGTACGCACGTCACATCCACCTTATATATATGTTGGGCTGCGCAAGCCGGATTGTATCATCATTACGGTGTGCCCAAATATCCGTTGGAGAAGAAGATGTTCGGTATTTTCGAGCACCGGGTACTACAACCTTTCCATTCTATCTTCCGTGGTTTCGACGATTGCTTCTATGTGCCGCATAGCCGTCATACAGAGGTGAGGAGAGAAGATATTCTGAAAGTTCCGGAGCTGACTTTGCTTTCCGAATCGAAAGATGCAGGCGTATATATGGTAATGGCTCGCGGCGGACGTGAATTTTTCGTGACCGGACATTCGGAGTATTCTCCGCTGACACTGGATACCGAATACCGTCGTGATCGGGATAAAGGCTTGCCAATAGAAATACCTCGTAATTATTACGTAGACGATGATCCCGATAAAGGCCCCTTGGTACGTTGGCGTGCTCATGCCAACTTGTTGTTCTCCAACTGGCTGAACTATTTTGTTTATCAGGAAACGCCTTACAACATTAATGATATTGAATGATAAAGCAGCGTAAGATAGAACTTCTGGCTCCCGCGAAAAACCTGGAGTGCGGAATTGAAGCCATAAATCATGGGGCGGACGCCGTATATATCGGTGCACCCAAATTCGGTGCCCGTGCAGCGGCTGTAAACTCTTTGGAAGATATTGAAGCACTGGTAAAACATGCCCATTTGTATAATGCCCGCATTTATGTTACTGTCAATACGATTCTGAAAGAAGAAGAATTGCAGGAGACGGAAGAGATGATTCATGCTTTGTTCCGGATAGGTGTGGATGCATTGATTGTGCAGGATATGGGGATTACGCAGTTGAATCTTCCGCCGATACCGCTTCATGCCAGTACGCAAATGGATAATCGCACGCCGGAGAAGGTTAAGTTTTTGAAGGAGGCCGGTTTCCGTCAGGTGGTTCTGGCTCGGGAATTATCGTTGCGTGAGATAAAAAAGATACATGATACTTGCCCGGAAGTTCCTTTGGAAGTATTTGTACATGGGGCGCTTTGTGTCAGTTATAGCGGGCAGTGCTATGTCAGCCAGGCTTGTTTCGGGCGTAGCGCCAACCGGGGGGAGTGTGCGCAGTTTTGCCGTTTGCCTTTCAGTCTGGTAGATTCGGACGGGAAAGTGATGGTCAAGGATAAACACCTGCTCTCATTAAAAGACTTGAACCAGAGTGATGAGTTGGAACAGTTGTTGGATGCGGGAGCTTCCTCATTTAAGATAGAAGGCCGGTTGAAAGATGTATCTTACGTGAAGAACGTTACGGCTGCTTATCGGCAGAAACTGGATGCTATCTTTGCCCGTCGTCAGGAATATGTACGGGCCTCTTCAGGGACTTGCCGCTTTGACTTCCAGCCGCAACTCGACAAGAGTTTCAGTCGGGGATTTACCCATTATTTTCTGCATGGCCGTGATAAGGAAATCTTCTCTTTCGATACGCCGAAATCTTTGGGAGAAGAAATGGGCACGATGAAAGAGGCACGTGGAAACTATTTGACTGTTGCCGGATTGAAATCATTCAATAACGGCGACGGTGTCTGCTATATTGACGAGCAAGGGCGTTTGCAGGGCTTCCGTATCAATCGTGTCGACGGCAACAAGCTCTATCCGCAGGAAATGCCGCAAATCAAGCCGCGCACCAGACTTTACCGTAACTTTGACCAGGAATTTGAACGCATACTTTCCCGTAAGTCGGCCGAAAGAAAGCTGTCCGTAAGTATATTACTGGCCGATAATAACTTCGGCTTTTCTCTGACACTGACAGATGAAGATGATAATAGTGTGACACTTTCTCTTCCCCGTGAAAAGGAACTGGCACGGACGCCGCAAACGGATCATTTGAGGACTCAGCTTGCCAAACTGGGCAATACGCCTTTCGAAGCGGAGAAGATAGAAATCTCCTTTGCAGATAACTGGTTCCTGCCGTCTTCCGTATTGGCAGATTTCCGTCGTCAGGCAGTGGAAAAACTGATAGCTGCCCGCCGGATTAATTATCATCAGGAACGCGCCGTATGGAAACCGACCAACCATGCTTTTCCGCAAACCGCATTGACGTATTTGGGAAATGTGATGAATACCCGTGCCGCCTCTTTTTATCAGGAACATGGCGTACAACAGATTGCCGGGGCTTATGAAAAAGAACGGGTGGAAGATGCGGTACTGATGTTCTGCAAACATTGTTTGCGGTATAGTATGGGTTGGTGTCCCATTCATCAACGCGTGCGGTCGCCTTATAGAGAACCCTATTTCCTGGTGTCGAATGACGGAAAGCGGTTCCGTCTTGAGTTCGATTGCAAGAATTGTCAAATGAAAGTAAAAGCAGCGCAATGAGAATGAACCACCGCAGAATGATTCGTTACAGACGACACAGAGGATATGGAGCTTCTGCCCTTTCTTTTGTAACTGCCTGTTGGAATGGCTTGTGGAAGGAGACACTTTTCTCTGTATCCTCCGTGTCCTCTGTGGTGAGTTTGCTGTTGTGCTTGTTTTTTCTTTCGTCCTGCCATTATGCCCGCCCCAATCTTTCTTCCGAAGAAATGCCGCAGAAAACGAAGGACTCTTTGAATTACCTTTATGAACGGCACTATACATGGAATACGAATCTGGAGTTAACGGCAGATTCCATTTTGCTGGAGTGCCTGCCTATCAAGGATACGTACATAAATCTTTATCGGGGAGATCGTGTGGTAGTGGCCGAGTTTGCCGTACATCCTGCCGATAGTGTAGATAGCGTTTGGGTGAAGCTGGCACATACGCAGGATGAACAGGGGTGGATACGCGAAGTGGAGTTGAAACGATCTTTTGTCCCTACGGATAGTATTTCTCAGGCCATTCATTTGTTTAGTGATACGCACGCCTCCTATTTTGTGGTTATCTTTGCACTTTTTGTCGGTGTCTATCTACTTCGTGCCTTCCGTCGGAAGCAGTTGCAAATGGTGTATTTCAATGATATTGACAGTGTTTATCCGTTATTCCTGTGTCTGCTAATGGCCTTCAGTGCAACGGTTTATGAATCAATGCAGGTGTTTGTGCCGGACACATGGGAGCATTTCTATTTCAATCCTACTTTGTCGCCTTTTAAAGTTCCTTTTATTCTTTCAGTCTTTTTGTTGAGTATCTGGCTGTTCGTGATAGTCTCTCTGGCAGTGCTTGACGATTTATTCCGGCAGTTGACCCCCTCAGCGGCAATCTTTTATCTGCTGGGACTGATGTCCTGTTGTATATTCTGCTATTTCTTCTTTATTTTAATGGCGCATATATACATAGGTTATTTATTCCTCATCCTTTTTATTCTTGTTTTTGTAAAGAAAGTATATTGGAATAGTCGTTATAAATATTGTTGCGGGCATTGCGGGGAGAAGTTGAAAGAAAAAGGTGTCTGCCCCCATTGCGGAGCAATCAACGAATAATTCTATTGCTGACTTATCGTATTCTTTTAAATAACTTTTTTAAGTGATGAAAATCAGAGCTACCGAACTAAAAGATCTTCCTAGAGTCATGGAGATATATGATTATGCCCGTGCCTTTATGCGTACAAACGGAAATGTAACTCAATGGATTGGCGGCTATCCGTCCGAAGCGTTGATTCGTCAGGAAATAGAAGACGGCCATAGCTTTGTCTGTATGGACGGTCAGGGGGAAATCTTGGGAACTTTTTGTTTTATTTTAGGTGAAGATCCTACCTACCAGCATATTTATGAAGGGAACTGGCTCAATGACGAACCGTATGGCGTGATCCACCGTTTAGCAACAAACGGTAAACGGAAAGGAGTATCAGATGCCTGCCTGAACTGGTGTTTTGAACAATGGGGCAATATTCGTGTCGATACACATCAGGACAATAAAGTGATGCAACATATTCTGACAAAATACGGCTTTCAGCGCTGCGGCATTATTTATGTGAAGAACGGAACAGAACGTATTGCTTATCAGAAAAAACTTATTAAACAGTTATAATAGACATAAGTCTATGGATGAGAAAATGTTTCCAAACGTTGAAACTCGGTTTTCAAGGCTGGAAACTGGAGTTTCTCTATAGGGAAACTAGAGTTTCTGCGTATGGAAACTAAAGTTTCTAAGCGTTGAAACTGAAGTTTCTAACTATGGAAACGCCAAGAAACTTATGGCTTTGTACTTCTTAGTGAGTAGGAATAACTTTCCGTAGCTATGCCGACAGCCACATAATATCTGTTGCGGGTGGTAGATCGATGCTATACTTTTCAGCTTTATGGTACAGCTTCTCGGGCAGATATTTTAGCTCATTTTGAATACAAAAAAGAATCGATAGAGTACAAAAAGTATTTTATCCTTCTACTTTAAACCGGGAAGCTTGTTTTTCTTGTAACTTTGCAGCCAATTTAAGAAAAAGAAGCGTAGAATGATAAATAAATACGAAGAACGGCTGGGGACGGAACGTATGTTGCCGCTCATCTTTAAAATGGCACTTCCCGCAGTAGCTGCGCAGTTCGTCAATCTGCTTTATAGCATTGTCGATCGTGTATATATCGGACATATTCCGGGCATCGGAACCGATGCGCTTGCCGGTGTCGGAGTGACTACTTCCCTCATTATTTTGATTTCCTCTTTTTCTGCGATTGTCGGTGGCGGTGGTGCGCCGTTAGCCGCCATTGCGCTCGGGCAGGGAGATCGTTTGCGTGCCGGTAAAATATTGGGAAATGGTTTCGTCCTTCTGATATTGTTTACCTTGCTTACGTCTTTTATCGCATATACATTTATGGAACCCATTCTCCTTTTCACGGGAGCTTCGGCGAATACATTGGAGTATGCCGTGGATTATCTTTCCATTTATCTGCTGGGTACTATATTTGTAGAAATATCGACAGGACTGAACAGCTTTATTAATGCACAAGGGCGTCCTGCCATTGCTATGTTTTCCGTTCTGATCGGTGCTTTGCTGAATATTATCCTTGACCCTATTTTCATCTTTGGGTTTAATATGGGTGTGAAAGGAGCAGCTTTGGCCACAGTGCTTTCACAGGCTTGCAGTGCGGCCTGGGTACTGACTTTCCTTTTTTCCAAACGCGCCTCTCTGCCTTTGGAGAAACCTTATATGAAACTGGACAGAAAAATAATCCTTTCCATATTGGCTTTGGGAGTTTCTCCGTTCATTATGGCGAGCACGGAGAGCTTGGTCGGGTTTGTACTTAATAGCAGCCTGAAAGAGTTCGGAGACATCTACATCAGTGCATTGACAATTCTGCAGAGTGCGATGCAGTTTGCCAGTGTACCACTGACCGGATTCGCACAGGGATTTGTTCCGATAATAAGCTATAACTATGGGCACGGCGATAAGCAGCGTGTAAAAGAATGCTTCCGTATTGTGCTGATAACCATGTTCTCTTTCAACCTGTTATTAATGCTTTTCATGATTCTGTTTCCTTCAACGGTAGCTTCCGCGTTTACGAGTGACGAAAGACTGATTGAAACAGTCCGTTGGACGATGCCTGTATTTTTGGGCGGTATGACTATTTTCGGATTGCAGCGTGCCTGCCAGAATATGTTTGTAGCGTTAGGACAGGCTCGGATTTCTATTTTCATTGCTTTGTTGCGTAAGGCAATACTGTTGATTCCGCTGGCATTGATATTGCCGCATTTTATGGGAGTGACAGGTGTATATGCGGCTGAAGCTATATCCGACGCGACAGCGGCGATATGTTGTACGTTGTTGTTCTTTTGGCAATTTCCCAAAATATTGGGAAAGATTCAGGGGAATACACTACGCACGAGTTAATTTCTGTTTCTGCTGGATGTGATATTCGGCGAACGCCCTGATTACACATGACGCGATAAGTAATATCGGAGATAAACTTCGCATACTCAAAGATTTTACTTACATTTGTTCCTATAAATAAAATGTAAGTAAAAAACATGAGAAAACAACTATCAGTTACATTAGCTTGTTTCCTTCTTTCTTCGGCTACGGCGCTCGCTCAAAGCTGGAAATCTTATGAAAATACTGCGAAGGGAAAGACTTATGAAACATCCGATTACGTGACATTGCTGGATAGCACGTTGGTATCTGTCCAACCTACCGGGCAAGGCTCGTTTGCTGTGTGTAAAGTGATTAAAGTACAGACTCCGAGAGGGGCAGTGGCTAACCGGGTAATTAAATACGATTATGACCCTCTGACCGCCTATGCCGAGTTTAAGCGTGTAACCGTCTATCGTGCTAATGGCAAGGTTGACGAACTGGATGTAAAGAAAACCTGTGATTATGCTGCTCCTGCCCGGGCTATTTATTGGGGAGCGAGACAAATAATGCTCGAAATCGGCGCTTTGCAACCCGGTGATGTTGTGGATTATGAGATAGCCAAGAAGGGGTTCACTTATGCGTTGCTTGGAGCCGGTGATGAAGACGATTCTCGTTTTATCCCGCCTATGCGCGGGCAATTTTATGATATTGTTCCTTTCTGGAGCGCTGCCCCCACCGTGCGTAAAGTTTATAAAGTAGCTGTTCCTATGGAGAAAGAACTGCAATTCCAGTTCTATCAGGGGGAATGTGCTTCGTCCATGCGTTATGAAAATAATAGCAAGGTATACACTTTTGCCATGGATAATGTAATGCCTTTCGGCAGAGAGCCGAATATGGTGGATCTTTTCGATGCAGCTCCCAAATTGATGATGTCTTCCACTCCTCAATGGAAAGACAAATCTTTGTGGTTCAACAAAGTGAATGAAGACTATGGTAGTTTTGCCCCACTGCCCGAAGCGCAGAAAAAAGTGGATGAACTGATAAAAGGCAAGAAGACCGAAATGGAAAAGATTGCCGTGCTGACTCATTGGGTGGCTGATAATATCCGTTATGCCGGTATATCCATGGGAAAAGGAGAGGGCTTTACACTTCACAATACCAAGATGAACTATACCGACCGTTGCGGAGTCTGTAAAGACATAGCGGGTACACTGATTTCTTTCCTGCGCATGGCCGGTTTCGAAGCCTATCCGGCTATGACAATGGCGGGTAGCCGTGTGGAAAGCATTCCTGCCGACCATTTTAATCACTGTGTGGCAGTGGTGAAGTTGAGCAACGGAACATACATGCCACTCGATCCTACCTGGGTTCCTTTCTGTCGCGAACTATGGAGCAGTGCCGAACAGCAGCAGAACTATCTGCCGGGTGTGCCCGAAGGTTCTGATTTGTGTATCACTCCGGTTTCAGCTCCCGAAAATCATTATGTGCGTATCAAAGCCGATAACCGCTTGGATGCAGACGGTACTTTGCGCGGTACTTTCACTCTTACCGCCGAGGGGCAGAGTGACAGTAATATCCGCCGTATCTTTACTACCGGATTCCGGAGCGAATGGAAAAATACAATGGAAAGCCAGCTTTTAGCCATATCTCCCAAAGCTAAATTGCTGAGCGTAGACTACGGCAAGAATCCTAAAGACTATCAGGCAGCACCTATTAAAATCACTTTCCGTTATGAAATACCGGACTATGCATTGAAAGGTGAGAAGGAGATGTTCTTCCGTCCGTTGGTGATGAATAACCTTTATAATCAGGTACGCTCTTATTTGCGTATCGATACTTCACTGGAAGAGCGTAAGTATGGTTTTAAAGATGGATGTTCGCGTTTGGTTGAACTGGATGAAACGATTCAACTTCCGGCAGGATACAAGCTGGCGAATGCCGACAAGAATGAGACAATGCAAGGTACGGGAGCCGATTTTGAAGGTTCATTGGCGCAGCAAGGAAACAAAGTGCTGCTTCACAACAAACTGGCTTTGAAGAAACGTGTTTATGAGGCTGCTGATTGGGATAGTTTCCGTAATGCTGTGAATGCGCACAAAGCGTATGGTGAATATTTAGTGATTAAAAAGTAGAGCAGAATGAAAAATATACATTATTATATAGTTACGCTGGTGGTACTCTTATTTATGGTAGCTCCGGCAAAAGCGGTATCCGAAGCCGAATTCGGGAAATTGCACAAAACGTACATCTTGCATACTGACGGTAGCCAGGAGATGCGTGTACAAAAGGAACTGACATTGTTTACCCATACGGCAATGAATCGTCTGTATGGCGAAAGTTTTATTGTTTACAATCCGGAGTTTCAGGAATTGAAGATTCACGAATCGTATACCCGTCAGAAAGATGGCAATATCGTTAAGACGCCCGAAAACGCGTTTGTTGAGGTACTTCCTTCTGCTGCAGCCGATGCTCCGGCATATAATGGTCTGAAAGAAATGGTTGTAGTCCATACCGGATTGGAGCTGGGAGCTACTATTTATCTGGATTACTCGGTTATTACCCGTCCGGGGTATCTTCCCGAACTGGATGTGTGCGAGCAGATAGAGGAATTATCTCCTATCAGGGAGTATGTGCTTTCGGTATCGGTACCCGAAAACAAACCTTTGCATTATGAGTTATTGAATGGAAAAGCTGTTCCGGTGGTGAAAACAGCGGGTGGTGTAAAGACTGTGACCTGGGCGTTGAAGAATGTGCAACCTCGTCCTAGTATGCTTGCTGTTTCTTTGCCGGCAGGTAACGTACAGGCTATTGTGGCTTCTACGTATGCTTCAAAAGCCGATGCGTTGAAAGTGATTAAACGGCAATTTGAAAGTAACGACAAAGAAGTTTCTGAACTGGCAAAGAGGCTGACTGCCAATACACAAAGTCCGGAGCAAAAAACGAAACAACTCACTGCTTACGTGCAAGGATTAGGAAACTGCCGTTTGTCATTGTCACAAACCGGGTATCGTTTGCGTCCGGTTGCCGAAGTGATTCGTTCGGCTTATGGAACGGAAGCGGAGAAAGCGGCTTTGCTGGCTGCTTTGCAACAGGCAAGCGGCATTCAGGCCGAAGTAAAGGCTGTCTTTCCTAAAACAGAAGATAAGGATGCGGCAGGACTCGCTGCTGTCAGCAGACTGTTTGTTGCTGATAATGCTATTGCCGATATACAGGATTTTGTATCTGTTGTCAACATGGACGCCCGGCCGGTGACTTTGGAAGGAGTTTCCCATGTTATTTCGCAAACCGACACATTACGAGTGACGGCAGAAGCCGGAAAAGCTTTGGAAGCAGGTTACCGGAAATTTGAACTGCCACAGGTGCGGAATGGTTGGGCTGCTTATGAAGGACGTTCAACAGTTGTAAATACGACTCGCCCGGTTAATCTGTTATTGAGATATTTACCTGATGAAACTTATACTTGTATTGTGAAAGTTGCTGACGGGATGAGGCCGGTAGTGCTGCCGACTGATAAGAAGATTGATAATCCGGTAGGTACCGTAGGAGTTACAGTGAAAAAAGCGGCAAAGGAGATAAAGATTGTCCGTACCTTGAAACTGAAAAAGCAATTGATAACTCCGGCCGAATATCCGGCATACTATCGTTTGATGTCGGAATGGTTGGATACCGGTGAAAGCGTTTTGTTATTTTAATCTGTCTTCTGCTGTTTTATAGGCGATGAAGCAGCAGAAGACTTCGATACGCTGCTCGGTAAAGTGGAATATGGGGAGTGTTTTCAAAGTTCCTTTTGATATGCGGAAGGCCTTATGTAAAATTTTACTTAAGGCCTTCCGCATATCAAAAGGAACGAAATGTTAAAATATACCTAGGGGTGTGGGGACAGACGCTCCTGCGGTGTATTTATATTATAGAGAAGCATTAAATCTGGATACAAATAAAAAACACTCGTCATGAAAATGGATAAACTAAAAAAGGATGATATTCAGTTAGAAAAAGTAGTATCTGAATTGAAGGAGAGGTTGAAATACAAAGATGAGCTGAACCTAAATTTAATCCAGCGTAATCGAGAGCTGAAAGTTAAACTCAGATTGCAGTTATCTCTTAAAAGTGAATTAACTGAAAAAGAATTATTATTGACAGTTGGTTTAGAGTCATTGTTGCTTTTGAAGAAACATCGATATAATCACATCAAGAAAGAGGAAGACTGGCTGTTGCTTTACGATGCTATCAATATATTATATGGAGATATTAGCCATATAGTTTCTTCCTTTGGCCTAACCTCTCAAGAGGTGAAGGTTTGTTATCTTACTTATATAGGAATCACCATCTCTGAACAAGCGAAAGTCCTGATTATTGAGACAAATACAATCAAAAGGTATAAAAACAGGATAAAAAACAAGTTGAAATTAGGAGAAGAAATTCTACTATCTGTCTACCTAAATCTCAATTCAAAGAAGATAAATAAGAATTAAACGTACAGATAATCAACAAAGTACATGTATAGATAATTTACATATTTTGTCCTCCTCCAATAATTGCATGATATTATAATCCAGACTATCTTTGTCTCACAATAACAAATATATTAATGCTATGAATACATCAACATTTGCCAAAACGATTGTCTCACATTGGAGTGTTATTGCAGTTGTTGCTGTATTGATATATTATAGTATATTTTCGCACGAATTTCAATTGTATTGGGATGATCAGTGGCAAGTGATTAATTCGATGACGAACGACGGGATATCATTGAAGAATTTGCAGACTATATTCCACAGTATTAGTAACGGTCAATACTCCCCAATCAATCAATTATACTACACGCTTATTCATCTATGCTTCGGCTACAGTAGTTTAGCCTTTCATATAGGTAATTTGCTGTTTCATATATTCAATGCCTGTTTAGTGTACTTATTGGCCTATTCTTTTATAAGAAATCATTTTGATTCTAAAAAGGCATTGGGTATATCCTTCTTCACCGCACTGTTATTTGCCATACACCCGGTTCAGGTAGAAACCGTTTGCTGGATTAGTGCGTCGAAGATAGTGCTTAGCACTTTTTTCTATTTGTCGGCACTGATATGCTACATACAATATATGCGCAATAGTAAATGGCAGTATCTTCTAGCGAGTGTGGTCAGTAGTATATTGGCTATGGGCTGCAAAGAACAGTCCGTTATTATAGTTCCATGCTTGTTGCTGTTCGACTGGATGCTGTTCAAAAGAAATATGCGTTCCTTGAAAGTGTATATCGAAAAAGTATATTATCTCATTCCTGCTATTGCCATCTTTATAGTTACCCTTGTGGCCAACAAAGATACAGGAGAAGAAATCATAGGATATACGATAGTAGATCGTTTTATATTCCTTTGCTATTCAGTGTTTAAGTATCTCTTGATTTCGGCTATTCCTTTCAAGCTTTCCTATCTTTATCCTTTCCCCTTTCAGGTAGGCGAAAAGATACCCATGGCTTTATGGATATACCCATTTGTTATCCTATTCATAGGATATGTGATATACCTGAACCGCAGAAAGCCATTATTGGTCTTTTGCACGCTGTTTTTCATATTACATCTGTTGCCGGTGCTTCATGTGATTCCGCTACCCCGCTACGTTGTTGCAGCTGACCGCTATCTGTATATACCGTATATTGCGTTTGCAATTGGGCTTTCCATATTGTCATATCATCTATACGAACGCCAAAGAAAGTGGATTCTATATGCCGGATTCCTATATTGCTCATACCTATGCATTTACACTGCCGATTATGCTCCTGCATGGAAGAACTCAGATACTTTGAAAGAGCACTTTAAAGAAGTTTTAAAGAAAAGAGAAACTAACCTTAGTATTAATTTTAAACACGAGAAACAATGAAAAAGAACAAAATCGTAGTATTAGCCGGAATGGCTTTACTAATGGTAGGAACAATCTTAAACGTGCATGACGCGCTTAATGAGTTCGGAGTAATGGAGATATCACTGCATCCGCAGGTGATGGCGCAGACGGGGACGACATCCGGAACTACAACTAACATGGGAAAACAATTAGAGACAGATGTGAAATGCACAAAAACCACCACCACCTCGAGTTCTTCATCTGTCACAACGGGTACTAGAACCGATACTAATATCAATGGTGGTATTAGTGCAGGTAATGGAATCATAGGTGGTTCTATTGGAGGTGATCATTCATGGGGCTCAAACTCTTCATCTGGTTCATCAACAACCACTACTGAAACTGTAGTACAAGAATTTAATGCTAAAAAGTATTACTGTGGTCCAGCCACAAATTACGTTGAAGTTTGTAGTATTACTGATCCTTGCCGTCAGTAATGATTAAAAATGCTAAGTTCATGGATTCCTAATGCTATGGACTTAGTATATAATTTTTTTAAATATATATTGTATGATAAACTATAAGTCATTATCAAAATTATTCACACTTTGTTGTAACATTGTTACAGTAATCATTCTCTTCATAAACATTGGCTGTCAGACACCCCAAAATAAAGTTTCAACAGGCGAGCATATTATTTCCGATTCAACTCTTATTCAAATAAATGTTGATCCGGATGGAGAAGAGTCCTATGCTTTCGACAGCTTGATCGATGATATATCATACATCAAATTGGAAACAAACAGCGACTGTTTAATAGGAAACATACATCAGATACTTTGCTCTAATGAGTATATTTTCATAATGGATGTTTTTGTTGCAAATGCTGTATATTGCTTTGATAAACACGGCAATTTCGTTCGGAGAATCGGAAAAGTAGGACAAGGTCCTGGTGAATACTCGCGTTTATGCAAAATGTGTCTAACAAGCGATCAAAAACAAATAGTTTTGTATGACTGGAATCGTCTTCATTATTACGATTTGAATGGGAAGCATATAAAAGATGTATCTCCTAGCTTTTATGCAAATGATATTGAATTGATTAATAATGATTTTATTGCTGGGTTTATAGAAGCTGGTATGGACGATGATTCTCAACGGCAAATGCTATCTGTTTATGACAAAGATTTCAAACTACTTTATAGAGAATTTCCAAGTTTTTATAACGAGGTATTTCACTTAAACAATGGAATGCATCCTTTACGTAGTTTTGGAAATGACATTTATTTAAAAGAGCCATGGACGCATAATATTTATAAGATAGAGAAAGATCGTTGTTACGAGAAATATAGAATAAATATAACTAATGGTGGATATCCAGAAAGACCAGAGGACATGAACAGTGATACATATATAAAAATAGTCGGAACAAAAGTTCATATGGCAGACTATGTTATATTAGAGGACTATGCATTGTTCTATTTTAGCAAAAATGGATTCACTTGGTCTCCTTTCGTTATTTATTCTCATAAAACGAAAAAGACTTATAAGTGTAATGGCAGATATTACAATCCTTTATTTTTTGCACATTCTCCAGGAAATACACCCATAGTTTGTTATGACAAAGAAACTTTTCTTATTCCGCAATCTGCCACTACTGTTATGCGTATGAAAGAGCAAATTTATAATTCGCCATTAATTAACGATAGCAAGTTAATGCAGTTGTATGATGGATTAACGGAAGATAGTAATCCTGTCTTATTCCTCTTACATATTAAATCTATTTAAATGTAACAGGATGAAAAAGAATATCAACATATATATTGTTGGCATATTAGCACTATTATTACTAGGTGTCAATGTGATTACTTTAAAGAAGTATAGGGCCCTAAAGACGTATTGTCAGGAACAGATTGCTGATAAATCCATTACCGGACAAAAAGAAATGGCACTATGGGTAAATTCTCAAATTGCTTTCTCGGTGAATGGAATGAAGATGCCAAATATCTTATTAAAAGAATACAATGGTGTCACAATTCCGCTTGAGGAATATATGAAAGGGAGAAAAGAAGTGTTAGTAGTAAGAGTCAACGAATTATATTGCAGTGATTGCGTCAATTTCATACTTCAAAAAATAGGGCGTTTATCTAAAGAATTAAATCTTGACGAGAATATTTTGCTTATTGGAAGTTACCAATCGTCAACAGCTCGTAGATATTTAGAGAAAAACATGAAATTACCTTCTACTGTATTTGATATAGAAAATGGAAATTTATCTCTCCCATTGGAAGAAGAAGGTTTTCCATATTGCTTTTTGTTATCAAGTGACATGACAATCTTACATGCTTTCATACCCGACAAAGCTGTTCCTGATTTGGCAAACAATTATCTTAAAAACATAAGTCAACGATATTTTCAAACCAATTAAAAATTTAGAATTATGAAGAAAAGAATTTTATTGTTATGCTTGTTTTGCATGACATTGGGTTTTGCCTATTCGCAAGAGCCTGATCCTCAGATAACAAATATGACTAAGGTTGTTATTTGCACATCTGATAAAAAATCGCTTATAAAAGCTGAGAGTTTAAAAGAAATATGGAAACCGGCTTATATCCATACTATCTCAATAAGTCCAAAGGCTAATCTCAAAGCACTTATTCGGTTGGAAGAATTATTGCAGAAAACTCCGATGTTATACAATCCGGAAAATACACTGATTATTTGTACAGACAAGTATCTTGAACTTATAAAGGAAGCGGCAGCGGGGTATAAACTCGTTCAACTCCCCAGTTTGGGATCTTCGGAATCTATGATTGTAGAGGGAAAGATTACTCCTTTGACGAAGGAAGACAACGAACCGGGATATGACTTTAAATTTGTAGAAGAGAAAGCTCTATAGTTCTGTCTATTAGATGCAAATAATGACTCATGCAGTTCCTGAAAAAACATATTACTGAACTATGTTTTATGCTATTATTGTGCGGCACCCTATGGGGAGCCGTGCAATTAATAGTGTCGGGGCATATATTCAACGGTGACTTTGCACTTTATATCCGACAGGCACAAAGCATACAATACGGAGATATGCAGCAAGTGTTTTCGGACATGCAGGAGATGATAGCCCATTCTACTTATCAGCGCTATTCACCTATACTTTACCCGTGGGGATATCCTCTGCTACTATTTCCGTGTGTGGTATTGTTTGGCATCAACTATTTTGCCTTCAAAATTGTAGGAGTTATCTGTCTGGTAGGGGCTTTCATCTTTCTCTATTATCACCCTATTCTCTCGAAAGAGCGTTTCAGAATGTCCGTCCTACTCGTTTTAGCTTTGCTGACAGGCAACATATTCTATTGGGGGTATGTTAACTCCGTCAGCAGCGAACTTCCCTTTTTCTGCTTCCTCATGTTCTCCTTTTGGACAATGAACAAACTCTATGCATTGAAGGAACAGACCGAAAAGCGAACTATACTATACATCGGTTTAGGTATTCTTCTTTTTTTCACGGCACAGATTCGTACGGAAGGATACTTCTTATTTATTTCCTTAATCGTACTTCAATGGAAAAACAGATTATCAGGATGGAGGTTTTTCCTTCCTTATGCATCTGCTCTATGCATTTGGTTTGTCTTTACTCTTGTTTTTCCTTCGGGATATACAGAACATTTTGAGCACTTTAAGGTGGTGACTCTGACAAACCTACTTCACAACATCCAAACATTTTACGAATATCCTGCTCAGATCTTATATATTCCTTTTTCACTCTTCAATCTTTTCTTTTGGGTGAATTGCTTGCTCGGCTTATACATAAGTAGCCGGAAATTAACGGCGGAGTCAGTTTATCTGGTTTCTACCATAATGCTCTTAATCTGTTGGCCTTATGATGTAATAAGGTATTGGCTTCCCCTTTTTCCATTATGTTTCATATTCTTCATTCAAGGATTCCGATTTATGTGTATGGTGTGGGGCAAAAAAGCGGGAAAATGGGTTCTCTATCCAATTATAGGCATACTAATCTGTTCTGTTTGGAAAGCTTCAATAAAATATGCGACCTCATCCATACGGATTTATACTACCATAAATCCGAACGTGGAAGGCGAGAGTGCTCAAGAAATGTACGCCTTCCTCCGTATGAATACCGCTCAGGACGATTGGGTAGCCTGCGGAGAAAGTCGCTCTATCTATTTATATACGAATCGTCTTTCCTGCAATATTTCGGGAGAGATATCCAATCTTCCTGCCAACGTCAATTGGTATGTCGAGTTTCTGTATCGTGGTTCCTATCTTCAATACCCTCATGGGGTGATCAGATTGAACCATAACCGTTTTCAACAAGTATTTTGTAATCAAGATTTCGCAATATATAAAATACTAACACCATGAAAACCACAGACATTGAATATTCTATCATTTTGCCTTGCCTCAATGAAGAAAAGACATTAGGCATATGTATCCGGAAAATCCATCAATTTTTTTCAAACACCGGATTAACTTATGAAATTATAGTCGCCGATAACGGTAGTACAGACAATTCCGCTCTCGTTGCTAAGAATAATCGGGCGGATGTGATACAGGTAAGTCAGAAAGGATATGGCAGTGCTTTGAGACATGGCATCGAACATTGCAATGGGAAATATATCATTATGGGTGATGCTGATGATAGTTATAACTTTCTTGAATTATCATTATTTATCGAACGATTACAGGCTGGTTATGATATGGTAATGGGAAACCGCTTTGCAGGTGGAATCACGAAAGGGGCTATGCCATGGCTTCATCGCTATGTCGGCAATCCGTTCTTGTCGTCCTTGGGGCGTTTTTTATTTAAGAATAATATTGGAGACTTCCATTGTGGTCTGAGAGCTTTCACGAAAAAATGCTATAACATTATTAACCCGCAGTGTAATGGTATGGAGTTTGCTTCTGAGCTTGTTGCCTTGGCTTCTATTCATCAGATGCGTATTTGTGAAATCCCGGTGATTCTCTATCCCGATGGTCGGAAACGCAGACCACATTTGCGTTCATGGCGAGATGGGTTCAGACACATGGTGTTGCTTTACAGTCTTTATCTACTGAGGAATTGAAATGAAACGTATCAAATTTCAGACGTTAGCCAAACTGGGGACTTGTATGTTACTTATATTGCTTTTGGTTAAGGTATTCATTGGCGAATGGGTATATATTCCGTCTGATAGTATGTTTCCTACGATAAGTGCAAAAAGTCTGGTCTGGAACTCGAAAATTACATACGGGGCTTTAATGCCTCAGCGAATTGTAGAAACACCTGTACTCAATTTACTCTGTCTGATACCAGCCGTAGCCAAAGCTGATAAAAAAACAAATTGGGGGTATCATCGTGTGTGGGGATACTCTTCTCCGCAGCGTATGGACGTTGTTATATTCAAGTGGGATGAAAATGAAACGCAGTTATACGTTAAACGAATTATAGGGATGCCGAAAGACACAATACAGCTTAAAGATGGGATCGTATATATTAATAATAAGGCTATTGAGGAAAAAGGTAAACGAATTGCTTCTCATGATAATTTTGGTCCTATCATTATAAAAGAGGATTGTTATTTCGTCATGGGAGATTTCAGGTATAATTCTTTAGATAGCCGGCAAAGAGGACTTGTTCCGCTTCATTGCATATCAGGAAAAGCAATTCATAAGTTATGGAATCGAAATAGTGACTTATCTTTATTTGAAGCGATTGAATAGTGTAATCAAACTTCAGCTCATGTTCTTCGATCAGAAGTTCAACATCTAGTTGGAATCTTCCGTTGCTGTTGACTACTCCAATATAAGTTCTATAACCGGTAACTCGACATTTGGGCGTTCTACAGGTAAAGTGATGATAACATCATCAGCTCCTGTATTTTCGGTCATATGGCTTCCTTTTTTGGTTTCAGTCCGAAATTTGAGTTCTGAATTGTCATTCAATAATTGAGCATATTTGATTTTTCCTTTATATTGTTTTAGATATAAGGATTTGAATGGCCATTCTAACACGTGTATATACAGTCGGTTAGTATTGGGGTTATATGTGAGAATACAATTGTTGGGACAAGCATATTCAGTTGGTGCGGCAGTACATCCATAAATGGCGCTACTATGAAAACGCATCCAATGTGCCAGGCCGTTTAAACGTTCTATAGCACGTTCGTCAAAAACACCTCTTGCTGTTGGCCCGACGTTTAGTAATAGATTTCCACCCTTACTGACAGTTTCGGCTAACATAACAATTATTTGATGTACACTTTTCCAACTGTATTCATCACGATGGTAGCCCCATGAACCGGAGAATGTTTGACAGGTTTCCCAAGGAACTCGTTGGCTGTTTACTGTGGGCCACTGTTGTGGCATGAATTGTTCTGGAGTGATGTAATCCCAGTCTTGTCTATTTTCTGTTAGTCCGAGGCGGTTGTTTATAATAATCTGTGGTTGCAATTTTCGTGCTAATTTGACAATACCTTCTGCATCCCAGTCTTTACTATTCTTTCCATTCTCTCCTTCAGCATACGTATAATCCATGAAAAGTTCATCAATTTGTCCAAATTCAGTGAGCAATTCGGTTAATTGGTTTTTCATATATTCCCTGTATTTTGCCATATTACGGTTCTTATTTAATTCTTTCAAGAGGTCGGGGTTTTGTGGCATTTGGGGGTGGTTACGGTCAATGGTGAAATCGGGATGATGCCAATCCAATAGCGAATAATAAAATCCTATACGTATACCTTCGTTACGAAAAGCATTAACTAACGGTTTTAAGATATCCTTTTTATAAGGTGTATTGGTTATTTTATAGTCCGTATATTTACTGTCCCACATACAAAAACCATCATGATGCTTAGTCGTGAAAACCATATATTTAACTCCGGCTGCTTTTGCCATATACGCCCATTCTTCCGGATTATACAAATCGGGATTAAATAAGTTTTTGTAACGGTTGTAATGTTCATCGGACATTTTTTCTCTGCTTTTTACCCATTCGTGGCGAGCAGGCATAGCGTAAAGTCCCCAGTGGATAAACAGACCAAACCTGTCATGTGTCCACCAAGACATATGTTCCGATTGGTTCAATGAGGAATCATATTGATTTTGAACAATATGTGTCGCATTCGCCTGTTGACAAACGAAAGACAGGAGAAAGAGGGTATATATAATAGTTCTTTTCATACTTAGTACTTTATAGGTAAAATTCTGTTCATCGAATCTACAAAAATAGCTGCCATTCGTTGTTGCATATATGATTGTTCTCCCCGTATGGGATGATGTCCATAAGCTATGCCTTCTGTAACTTGAATATCCGTGGAATATAATTGGCTGAAAGGTTTTCCTGTGACAGGATGTAATACATTTTTTGAGAATCCGATATATTTATCAAATTCAATTAAAGGAAATCCCCATTTAGCGGCGAGTTTTCTGATACTTTCATTGTAAACGGTGCGACAATCATGCCAGTGTGTACATAATACAATAATTGCAGGTTTACCATAAGGAGTATTATAGTATTTGGATGTAGTATCGTTACGTAATTCATAGCATTCCGTGAGGTAACGTTTGATGACATAATCATAGGCTGCCGCGTAATTGCTGCGATCAAATGGTACTTCATAATCCGTGTATTTATCTTTCAGTTGAAGTTCTTCATAAACATCTTTATTGTGTACTTGCATAATGACTAATGCATCAATATTTTCCAGTTCTTCTTTAGAGTAGAGGGTACCATTGGCCATTCGGTTAGCTGTATTGGCTATGGCTTCTCCGCCTATGGCCCGGTTTATGGCTTCGGCATTCAGTTTGCGACAACCGATTTCGAACCAACCGTTTTGCGGAGAAGCGAATGAGGCTCCTGTCAATAAGATTTTGTATTCTGTTGTTTTTGACAGGTTTTGTGCTACTGCTATTCCTGTGAAAATATAGAATAACAGCACGGTTAGAAATGTCTTCTTCATATTTTCTTATTTTTTATGGTTTATCTGTAATTCTGTATTTATCTACAGTAGGATTTAGTCCTTGTTTTAAATCGTGATACAATGGAGGTTTGTTAAAGTCAAAACTATAAGGCTCATAAAGTGTGGCACAATCCGGATGAGTCTCTCCGAATAGTTTGTATTCTTTCCATAACCGGTCATAATTATCGATGGCTTTGCGAATACTTTTTGTGTCATATTGACCGTTCATATCTCCTTCGTAGCCTTTGAGCATGATGATCCAACCCTGTTCATAGATTGAATATAAAAGTAATCCGTACTTGGCGGAAGTTTGTAAGTAACGTCTTAGTTCCGGATTGCCTGTTTGTATTTTATCGGCTAATGCTACAATCTCTTTCCAGATAGCAACACTTTGGGATTTTTCTAGTATGATTTTATGAGTTAGTCCTTGTTCTATAATAGTTTTGAGATTCTGTCTCAGTTCTTTCTCTCCTCCGATGAATTGATCTCTCGTCCACCATACATTGATGGGGAGAATTAAAGATGCTCTTCCTCTGACAATCGCGTCAGCAGACAAAAGAGAAAGACGATGAAAACGTTCGATGTCTTTTCCTTTGAATCCGTTGGCTATGGCGTATTTCTTAAATAATTCCTTTTCCGGTAACGACATCCGGTTTGCCCAATTGGCCAATATTGCAACGTTTATGTCACACCATAATTCATTTTTGATATAGGGACCTCTCCAGCCTCCTCCTCTTGACCATGTCCAAATACCGGCAAAATTGGGATTTGATTTTAACTGGTTCAAACAGTAAGGCTGGGAATCTGATTTTAATTCTTCAAATCCATTAAGTACACCGTCTGCAATATAGTTCGGGTATGCTCCTTTGCCTTCATATTCGCGTTGACATTCAATTTCTACAATTTGTTTGTGCTTACCTATTCCTAATGTAGGGTTGAATTTATACGTTCGGTGATAATCCCCCTGTACGTGTTTTATGCATAGATATAGATTGGGGTGAGGTTCAACGTTGTTTGTTACGGAAAGGTAATATTGGGGATTGATATGGAAGTAACCGAAATCCCATGTGCGATAGAAGATTTTTTTATTTTGACGTATGCATACTTCTTCTCTCAGCAGATTTATTAGGTTACTGTGTATTTTTTCTCCTCCATCGGTTTTATAAGCAGAATTATGTTCCCATGATTTTTCGTTTCTGGGTATGGGACCATTACCTGTGTGGTAAGGAGTATTTTGCAAGTAAGTTTCTCCTACGCGAATAACTAGACCGTCAAGTTTCGGGAAACGTTTAAATATTTCTTGAAGCATGATTCGGTGTATCTCTTGTGTTTTGGGGCGAGTGAAGTCAATTCGCCCTGTCGCGTCACAAATTTCATTTTTATAAATTTCCACCAGGCGTTTGGGAAGTACGATGATATCAGTAAAGTAATATGCTTCCAATCCGGCTTTATGGATAGCTTCAATCTTGTTTTCTATACGGGTGGCAACAGAATCGATCCATAAACGTTCTTTAGAACCGGCAGGACATATTCTCGGGTCTAAACTGCTATATGTTATGGCTGTATGTACAGATTGAAATTCATTAACTACTTGCGCGTTAAAACCATATTGCACTAAATTCCCAGGTTCATTGAACCATGTGTTTGTGAAAGGTTCACCCGGATTATGATGAACCATATCCATAACAATAGGAGTTTGAGCAAACAGGCAACTCCACAGTGTGTTCGCTAGCAAAAGGACTGGAAATAGGTGTTTTCTCATGATAATATTATTGATTGTTATTAGTAACTTGTTGATCTTCGATAGAATCAAAACCCTTTTGTTGTTGTTTTATAGAATTGATTAATTGTACTCTATCCGGTAAGGAAGTGCGATATTTATCTATATATAGTCCGCATTTCTCTAATTGGTATTCTGTTATAGAGCTAACTCCCAGAATATTTTTCAGACTTTTTAGAATAGATATTTCCCGGAAATTTAAGTTGGGAATAACCAAGTCTGTATTACTGCCGAAGTATGAATATTGAAAATCTTCATCTTTCCCTTCTTTTCGTAATCCGCAACGGCAGTTGATAAATGTGTTATCTGCTATGCTGTTATTAATGGGTAATTCCAGATGGTCGGTCTGTAAAAATGTACTTATGCCTGGGTAGATGTTGTCCCAGTTGCCTTTGTTAATCCGGAAAACATCGAACAAATGGGTGAATTCAGGATTTTGTGCATTATAATTTCGTTTTTTTCCACGGGCATCAATACTTATGCCTGCTGCACTACAATCAAAATATAGATTATCGTGAACGTAATTGCAGTGGCCTCCACCTATAATGGTACCGGAAACGACTTGATGGACTATGTTTTTATAAATTGAGTCCCCCGCATGTCCATCATCTGCATACAATGCATTAGCTCGTGGTGAATGATGAATAAAATTGTGGCGTAAGACGTTGCCTCGTGAAGTCCAGTCCCAACGACTATAAAAGGCTCCGACATCACCTGTGACCCGAGCTATGTCGAACACTTCATTATATTCTAGGATGTTGTTGTTTCCTCCATAGATAAAGGCTGCATGGGGAGCGTTGTGTACCATATTGTGCCGGACGGTAATTCCCACTGCATTGCCTTCTTTTATGCCGATTCCTGTAGTAAAGGTTCCCAGTTTTACAGCAGGAGCATAACTGCGCTGTATCTCACCAAAACGGGTAAAATAATTGTTCTCTATTAAGTGTTTGCAAGCAATCAGATTTTTTCGGTCACCTCCTGATACCTCAATACAGGTGCGACCGATATATTCAAAGTTGTTGCTTTGTATTCTATTTTGTTTTCCTCCCTGAATGATTAATGCGTCTCCTAATATATTTTTGAAGTTACATCCGGCAATCAGACATTCTGTGGCATTTTTTATGATGACGCCATCGCCTAAATGATTTTTGAAGGAGATATTTTCTATTTTTATATGATTTGAATTTATAATGTTAATCAATGGGGTAGTGTCTGATACAATACTCAATAAGTTTTCATCAAAATGTTCGGGAGGGAAAAGATATAATTTTTGAGTTGTAAAATCAATGCACCATTCTCCTGGATGATCTATTTCTTCGAGAAGATTCTCTACATAATATTCTTCTTTTCCCGAACCGTACGGACGATGATATTTGGAACCGATGCCGCCAAATATGCCTACATCTTTTCCTTCCTTTGTTTCTATCCCTACGCTGTGAGTGACAGTTTGTTTGTTCGGGTCTATTTCCTTTATACGTACAGTCCAGGCCTGCCAGGGGATACGCCAGTATCCTGTAAACCATAGACCGTTTTTGACGGCATTCACCCATTTGCCGTGTTCCGGATCACTATATTCAAAAGTACCTCCTTGTTCGTTTGTTCCGAAATTGTCCAATACCTTTTTCATATATAGATAACCTTTGTTGGGGTAACGCGAAAGAGGGAGTAGCTCATTGTTGTAAATGAGTTGTGGAAAGTTCTTACGCTCTTTCATTAAATCGGGAAAAAAAGGAACATTGATACCTATTTTCGATAAGTCTATCTCCATAATAATACCTTGAGCATTCGGGTGAACTCTGTTTTTTGTTTGAGTATCTTTGACAGGTCTCAGTTTTCCTTTCAAGGGTTTATCACACCGCAACTGTACCTTTCCCGGATTTTTACCTTTTATTATTATCCCTTTCTTGCAGTTTTTTATATCTATGCTTTTATGAAGGATATAGTCTCCGTCATGAAGTAAAATGGAGCTTCCGTTCATAGATGCTTTTTCGATGGCTGCTTGTATGCCCCTCTCTCCTTGGAGTGGGGAAAGCTGGATAATACTTTGCCCCCGGCTGGGAAAGGAAAAAGTACAGGCTAATAATAAGATCAGTAAATGTTTCATTGTATTATATTGATTGTTGAAAATAGAACAAGTGCAAAAGTACCGTGATTTAGCCAATCTTTTTAATAATGGCATTTCAAAATATATGAGATTTGTTTCATGAGTTATTCGAAGTATTTTATATCATTGCAGAAAATATGAAAAACATGACGGTTGAGACTGACATAAATCATTCGAATTTGCGTATCATGTAACATGTATTATATAAATGTAACCAGTGTTGTTATGAAGATGTTATTCTCATATATTTTGAAGCATGAGTATTAATTGCCGTGCTGTCTAATGCCTAATTTTGCATCCGTAGTTAAACAACACTAAGTAACCTTTATTAAATTTTTAATTATTATGAATTCATTTACACGTATTGGATTACGATCTCGGTTCCTGTTGGTGCTGATGATTGGACTTATTTTACCGACGTTGTCTGTTTGGGGACAGAATGCAACAATTACTGGTAAGGTAGTTGACCCCAAAGGAGAGCCTCTTGTAGGTGTTTCGGTTTTAGAACAAGGTACAACGAATGGTACTGTTACTGATATGAATGGTCGGTATAGTATTGTTGTTCAGAAAGACTCTTCTCCTCTTCGATTTAGTTATATGGGGTTTGATAATCAGGAAATTGTTCCGGGAAAACGTCGGGTTATCGATGTTACATTGACAGAAAACTCTGTGGTGATTGATGATGTGGTGGTGATTGCCTATGGAACTAAGAAACGCCGTGATATGATAGGGTCTGTTTCTAAAATTAAAAGTGATGAAATGTCGCTGATGCAAGGTGGGCGTTTTGAGAATTCTTTGCAGGGGCTGGCTTCCGGTGTACAAGTTGTGAATGACGGTATGCCGGGTAGTACTCCACAGATAAAGATTCGCGGTATCGGTTCTATTGCATCGGGGAGTGATCCGCTTTGGGTGGTTGACGGTATTGTAGGTGGAGGTTCTACGATGGTGAACTCCAATGATATTGAATCAATAGAAGTATTGAAAGATGCTGCTGCAACTGCAATTTATGGTTCCCGAGGTGCGAACGGTGTGATCATTGTTACAACGAAGAAGGGAAAAAAGGGAGGACTTAAATTCGACGTTCATTATGAAGGTGGTATTACTCCTATCACTAATTCAGATTTAGGGCTGGCCAGTACGAAGACATACTTTAATATAATGGATGAGGCTCGTGCTAATGTGGGATTAAATCCGCTTGACCCACAGAAAGATATTATCGAACCGTATTATTCCAATTGGACTTCTCCGATAACTCGTGAGGAAGCTATGAATACGGATATGGATTGGGTTGATTTGGTGACTCGTATGGGACATTTCCATGATATAAACGTGGCCTTGAACCAAGGGGGAGAGAACTCAACGACTTACGCGTCTGTTAATTACCGTTCTGATGAGTCCAGTTTGAAAGGGCTTAGCATGAATGCGGTCAGTGCACGTTTGAATAGTGAATTTAAGAAAGGAATTGTGACTTTGGGAACTCAGTCTTTTCTGAAGTTCGACCGTAAAAAATCGACGAATAAATGGGCGGTAGTTTCTGATAAGTTTCCGTGGCGCAAAGTGTATGATCCGGAAGACCCTACAGGGTATTGGAATCCACAAATGGCGGATGGTCATCCGACAGCTACTCTTGACAACGATTATCAGTTGAGTACAGGTGAGAATTTTAGTTTCCGCACAACATTATATATGGATGTTAACCTGAAGTGGATAAAAGGGCTCTCAGTTCGTGCAGATGCAAGTTATGGGTATGGATTGGCGCAAAGTGATTATTGGTTGTCCGGCTTGATTACGAATACTGGCAATGTAGATGGTAACCAAGGTAATAAAAGCAAGAAAACGACTAAGTCCCAACAATATCATGCTTTTGCCAAATATAACCGTGAATGGACAGATCATGGTCTGGATATTGTAACGGGTATTGAAGCAAATAGGAGTTATACGGATAATGCTGTTGTTGCCGGTAAGAACTTGAGTGGTGAGTTTCAGGAACCCAAGATTATTGGTACAATGCTGGGGAATAACAGTGCTTATATAGGTGGTGAGAGTTACACATTCAGTTTCTTTAACCGTATCGACTATAAGTTCAAGCAACGTTATTTACTTGGAGCATCTTTTGTACGCGAAGGATCATCTAAGTTTGTGAAAGAAAACCGTTTTGGAGACTTCTATTCAGTATCAGGTGGTTGGATTATTTCTGATGAGGCTTTTATGCGTAATGCCGGTTTTATTTCATTGTTGAAGTTACGTGGCAGCTATGGAGAAACAGGTAATCAGAACATTCCTTCGGAAGTGACGAAGAATTCGTATAGTATAAAGAGCAAGCAATATTACAATAATATGCAGAATATGTTCTTATGGAATATTGCTAATAAAGCAGCTAAATGGGAGAAAAACAAAAGTATTGACTTGGGACTTGATTATGCGCTGTTCAATAATAAAGTAAATGGTTCTATTGCTTATTATCGTCGTACGACAAGTGACATGTTGATGCGTGTGCAATTACCCGCATCTGCCGGTATCACCAATAGTGGCGGTAATGCTGACAATAATTCTATGTGGGCAAATGTTGGTTCGATGTATAATCAGGGATTTGAATTTGACATTAATGTTACTTTGGTCAAGAAAGACTTTGAATGGAACATGAACTATAATTTGACGACAAATATGAATAAAGTGACAGCGCTTGATGCGAGTGTTGATGCAAAAGGAACCGGTATCATCAATACACGTCCGGGAGCGATCACGAAGAAAGATCTGGCTTTGGGTACTTATTTTATGGCTGAATGGGCAGGAGTTGATCCGGAGAAAGGTATCGGCATGATTTATGAAATAGATCTTGACCGTTACAATAAGACCGGTGAGACAGTGAAAACCGGAAGATTGATTCCCGCTACTCAATCAAACGTAAATAAACATCGTATAATTCAAGAAGGTAAAACGGCTCTTCCGAAAGTTTATATGGGCTGGACAAATAACTTTAAATATAAGGCATTCGATTTATCATTTATGTTCTATCTCTCATTAGGTAGTTATACCTTTAATTATCATAGATATACAAAATCATTTGTAGGAGATGGACGTAATAATGTGACTGCTGATATTTATGAGAACTCATGGAAGAAACCGGGAGATATTGCAGAGTATCCGCAACTTCGTTGGCAAGATAAATATAATTATGATGACAATGGAAATGACAAGCAAAATGTAACTTATATAAAACATGATGCCGGTCACACCAAGTATCTGGAGAAAAGTGCTTATTTACGTTTGCGTAATTTGACTTTAGGATATACACTTCCACAAAGAATCTGCTCGAAAATAAATATTGATGCTTTAAGAGTGTATGTCTCAGCTGTCAACCTTTTCACCATTACTTCATTTAACGGCTATGACCCTGAAGTAAGAGTAAAGAACCAAACAGGTGCCAATGCGCAGGGAGCTGTATTCTCCGGTAGTGAAATGCCGCAGACCCGTATATTCTCCGCAGGTATTAACTTTAAATTTTAATTAAATATTTGATAGTATGAAAGCGATAAAAAATATAATGATAGCCTTATCCGGTATTGCACTTCTTGCTTCCTGTGATATGGATAAATTTTTTGAACTGGATCGTCCGGAATCTAATCCTTGGTTATCGGTTGATGATTTGGAATATTCTGTTGCTGATCCTTATAATACTCTTTTTCAGAATCCTAACTGGCAGGCACCTATCGGTATTATCCCTTATTATCAGGAATTGGTGGCAGATTTGTCTACGGTTAATCCGCAAGGGGCTTATGAGCAGGAAGCACTTTACTGGTATCCTCGTCAGATGTCTACCTTTGATGTAACAGGACAACAATTTGAGAAGACCTTTTCAATATTATATCGTTCTGTAACAGGAGCTACTTCTCCGTTGACTTATATTGAGGAGAAGGAGAAAAAAGGAGAGCCAGTTTTTGCCAATATGACTGAAAATGATAAGAAGACGTTGGCACGTCAGACCGGAGAACTATATTTTATGAGGGGGTATACCTATTGGCTGATTAGCCGGGCTTTTGTTGCTCCTTACGACCCGGCAGGCGGAGAGGGGAATAATCGTAAGTTCATTCCGTTAATCAATAGGCTCGATTATTCACAAGAGTCTGCACGCAATCCTTATATGGGGACTGTGAAAGAAGTGTATGATCAGATGTTGTCTGATTTTGCTAAAGCTAAAAGTCTGATGCCTGAAGATTATTTTGTGCGTGGTCGTGCCAATAAATTTTCAGCTGCTATGATGTTGATGCGTGTAAAATGGTTAATGGGAGATAAAGACGGAGCATTGGAAGAAGCTGATTATGTGATTACTAAAGCGGAAGCCGGAGTAGCACCTTTTGATTTGACTGAAGAACCGATTGTTGCTTTTAACCGGAATGCCGAACAACAATATACTGTAGACCCGGTATCCAAGGAAGTTATGTTTGAGTGTGCGTTCACTGAAAGCAATCAGGGAAATAACGTAGCTATTCCGTTGGCTCGTATGTGTAAAACTGGTATTTATAATTTCAAGTCAAAGACATTTGATGCTAGTAATAAATTATGGTTGGAAGGAGCGCGTGGCAGTCAGAATTGGCAACATGGCGGTTGGGCTTGTGCTTACTGGAATCCTCGTTTAATTAAGTATATTGGCTGGGCGGTAACAGATGATCCTATGGATTTGACGAATTATGTTCCGAGTGCAGAAGCCTTGGCTGATAAGAGATTTACTCAACTGCATTATTTCCTGAAAAACTATACGGATGGAGGAGATAAAACCATACATGAAATGGCATATAACAAGACAAAATGGAATGCTTTTTGGAATGATAAGTATTATCGGGCTCCGTATGGGAAGTATTCCCAAGTACCGTTGATTCGTTTGGCGGAAGCATATCTGACGCGTGCGACCTTAGTCCTTTCTAAGAATGCATCTCAAGCTTTAGGCGATGTGAATAAGATTCGTCAACGTGCCGGATTGACTCCTTTGAAGAATGTAACTGAAGCAGATATAGAAAAAGAAAGAATCAAAGAGTTTGGTTTTGAGAATGGCGACCGTTTGCTTTATTTAGTAGCTATGCAGAAGACAATTGATGGGCAAAAGAGAAATCCGGGAGCTGTTTATGATAATCCGAATACTGATGGGGAGCCGATTCCTGCGATGAATCCGCCTTACAGTACTATGTATGTGCCGTTGCCTTCCATTGAATATTTGTATTCAGGATCTTATCAGCAACCTTAAAAGGTGAGGTTTTAAAAAAGAAGTGCCGCTATCGTAAGACATAGCGGCACTTCTTTTTGGTAATAACTCTGTTATTTCCTGTACTTCTTTATATATTCGGAAGGAGATAAGCCGTATTCTGTTTTGAAGCATTTTCCGAAATAAGATATTTCATTAAAACCGCATCGATAAGAAACTTCGGTCACTGTATATTCTGTGTTTTGAAGCATATCTAGTGACGTTTTCAACCGTATGTCAAGGATGAGTTTACTGGGCGACATACCTGTTACGGCTTTGATTTTGCGATATACCTGTACGCGGCTCATACCGATTTCTTCACTGAACTGATCAATGGAGTAGGCAGGGTTTTCTATGTTTTTGTTTATTATTTCCATTACTTTTTTCATAAACTTTTCTTCCATGGCACTATAAACAGAAGTTTCTTTAGCTTTCTGTGGCTCTCTGTTGATTGATACCATTTCCGTTCCATATCGTTCTGCGAGTTTTTTCCGATTAATCAAAAGGTTGGCAACACGTACAACCAACAATTCCGGATCGAATGGTTTCATGATATAATCGTCAGCTAACGATTCATAGCCTTCGCGCACTTGCGATGAAGTGACACGGGCTGTGAGCAATATGATCGGAATATGTGAAGTTACCATATTGTTTTTAGATAATCTTGTAAACTCAATACCGTCCATATATGGAGTCATAATGTCACTAATCACCAAATCAGGTATTTGTTTTTGTTCTATTTCATAGCCTTCTTTACAATTTACGGCAGTATAGATATTATAGTATTTGCTGAGTAATGATACCAGGTAATTACGTACATCCTCATTGTCTTCTATTATGAGCAGAGTCATTTCCTTGGGTGAAGTATTAGTCTGAGATATCTCGCAGGGATTGACATCTGTTGCAATAAGTGCTTCTACATCAGAATAAGCATGGGTGGATTTTACTATCTTGTCTTTGCTAAGTAGTTGGTTTTCGGTATAACTGTCTTTACCTAATGGGAGGGTGAAAGACACGGTCATTCCATGCCCTTCTTTATTATCTATCCAAATACGTCCGCCATGGAGCTCAATGATACTTTTTGTCAGATTCAGCCCAATTCCGCTTCCCAACACTTTCTCACCTGCCTGGAAGAAAGCTTCGAATATACGGGGCATCATATTGGCAGGGATTCCGGAGCCGCTATCTTCTACTTTAATCAAAAGAATCTTTCCTGCGGGGAGGCCCAAATTTTCAGGCTTCTGAATATCTTCAGTATTGGTTTCCATACTTGAGATGATAATATATCCACCGTTGGGAGTATGCTTTAAAGAGTTGGAGAGCAGGTTAAAGAAAACCTTTTCCAATAGAATGGCATCAAACCAAGTGTCTGTTGAGGAGGTCGTATCATTAAATTCGATAGATATGTTTTTCTTTTCGGCAACAGGCATAAATAGTTTGATGATTTCAGGTATGTAAGTACCTAGATTGTAATTGCTGACGTGAAGTTGCATTTTCCCGGCTTCCAGCTTGTGAAAGTCCATTAAACGGTTTACCAGCCATAATAAACGTTGGGAATTACGGTTGATCAGCTCCAATGGTTGGCGATATGCCGGAGGCATATCTTCTTTATGCAACAGGTCTGTGAGCGGAGCTATGATTAAAGTCAGTGGAGTACGGAGCTCATGTGAGAAATTGGTGAACATTTGTACACCCATATTGTGACTGATTTCAATATTCTGTTTCTCCATCTGTTTTAACTGAAGATCCATTTTCAGTTGTGCTTCCCGGGTTTTATAACGTATGAACAGCATAATCATGCTAATGGTGAATGCTAGATAGAACAAATACGCATACCATGTTTTCCATAGAGGAGGAGTGACTGTAATTGATAATGAAGCATTTCCATTGCTCCATATACCGTCATTATTGCAAGCTCTTACTTTAAAAACATACTTACCCGGCGGGATATTAGTATAGTTAACACTCCGTTCGTGTGTCGGTTCCGACCAACCCTTATCAAATCCTTCAAGCATATAGGAAAATTTATTGTTGGAGGCAAACACATAACTAAGTGCGGAGAATTTGATTGTGAATGAGGTTTGGTTGTATCTTAATTTGATTCTCTGATTTGAGATATTTACCCATTGGGCAGCTTTATTATCTTCCAGATAATCTGCCCAAATTCTCATTTTTGTAATGTATACGGGAGGTATAAATGTATTTCGTCTAATTAATTGGGGATTAAATGAAAGGAAATGATTATTTCCACCGACGTAAAAAATGTTGGATGAACTTTTCAGGCAAGCGTGTAAATTGGTTTCCAGCAAAGAATATCCATTTTTATTATCCCAGTTAGTGAAAGTCTCTGATTTGGGGTCAAAACATGACATGCCTTTTAAAGTAGAAACCCATAATTTACCGTTATTATCGGCCACAATACTGTTGATAGCATTATTGGGAAGACCGTTCTCTTCATTATATATCGTGAAACTTTCTTTGATATTATTATATAATCCTATGCCTCCGCCATAAGTTCCTATCCATAAATTTTCCGATGCATCAGTATACAGCGTACTGACATGATTGCTTGGCAGGAATTGTTCCGGACTTTTTTCTTCACTACCGAAATGTTTTAATTCATGAGTCTGTGTGTGATAGCGATATAGACCGGCTGCACGAGTCCCCATCCATATATAAGGTCCTATAGCTTTTAAATCTTGTACATTGATGATAGAAAGTTCTGTGGCACGACCCTTTACTGGAAAAGACTCTTCCAATTGGTTGTTCTCCATGTGGTAACGTAGTATGGGGCTGTCTACTCCTAAAGCAATCCAATAAATATTATCAGTACCTTTGGCAATACGTCTTACTTGATTATAAGGAAAATCGGGTATTTCTTTTATTATGCGGCGGGTTTCCATATCATAGAGGTATAGTCCGCAATAATAAATACTAATCCATAAAAGATGATCTCCTTCTTTCTGTATATACTTTACTTCATTGTTTGTTACCGAGCGTGGAACATGAAGCGGGCAGTACTCATAACTTTCGTCTTTGGGATTGTAGATGATTAAACCACCGTCCGTGCCTAACCAAAGTTTCTCTTTATATTCCACTATGGCATTAATGTTTCCGATACTTTTCTGGAGCTTATATTCTGGTTTATGAGGAATAAAGAAATTACTGTATGGTGTGTACAAATTAACACCTCCTCCGTAAGTTCCGATCCATATATTATTTGCTTTATCCCTATATAGAGAGATGATGGTATTTTCACTCAAACCGCAGCTTTGTTCCCGTTGGTAATAATTGATAAGCCTGTTTGCTTGCCGGTCATAAATCAGCACTCCTTCACGTGTGGCAAGCATAAGATTTCCTTCCAACGTTTCTACAATGTAGTTGACTTGGGAGTTATTGAAATTTTTGCCGTTTTCCATTGTCAGGTTGGCATCTACAAGTTTACGGTTTTTACGGTCAAACCATTTAAGTCCTGAATCCCACATACCTACCCACAGGCGTTTATCATTGTCTTCATATAAAAAGTAGATTTTATGTTCATCACCGAATTGAAAACGCTCTGTAACATAGGTGACAGGATTCATGATGCACAATGTGTTGTTGATAAGATAGCAGATTTCATTTTGACTGTTTTGCATAAGCCAGAAGACAGAACCGTTGGTTGAAATGGGGATAAAATCATCAGTTTCCTTATTATACAGATTGAGTCCTTTCATGCTGCCTACCCAGATTCTTTTTTGGTTATCGCACAACAAGTGTTTGATGCAATTGTCCGATATAGTATACTGGTTCGCCGGATCATGAAAGTATTGAGTGAATGTATTTGAGGATACATCGTAGCGATTCAGTCCACTGTGAGTCCCTATCCATAGAACTCCGGGTGATTCTTCAATAATGGTGGTAACATCACTGCTGGATAGGGAGTGCGGCTGACCGTCGGCGCGAAAAACTTCGAACTCGGTACCATCAAACCGGTTCAGCCCATCCCGCGTGCAAAACCACATAACTCCGTTACTGTCTTCCAAACTACGTATAACGGTGTTTTGTGAGAGTCCGTTACTTACGTTATAGTTCTGAAACAATATGTTGTTGTCTTGCGCTCTGCAAATGGAAATAAACAGAAGAAAAATGATGAATGCAATGTTTTTCATGTCCTGATAGATATTTTTAGTAGAAGCAAATATAATTTGTTTGCAAGTAACTCGCAAACAAAATCGAGGCTGAAAACGAAAAACGTAACCTGTGTGATAGTAATGTAACCGGAGTAGGAATAAAGATACATGTATGGAAAAGATTGAAACATGATTTCTAATGGATTAAAATAAGGAGTGCTATTTTTGTAACATGAAAAACAAAGTGAAATGAATTATGAAAAACTCTTTTTTAATAGTTACTGCTACATTGCTTGTATCCGTGTTCTTTTCTTGTACAAAAGAAAGAGTGACAGCCGGTTCGGTTAATGAGGTTTATGAATTTCAGTCGGTAGATTCCACTTGGAAACTTTTGACTTTGCGTGAAAAGATAGGGCAGACAATGTTAATGCTACCTGATCGCAAGAAAGAATTGGATTTGGGAGACGGCTCATTGGACGTGTACTTCAAACGTTACCCGGTTACAGGTTATTTTATGGGGTGGAAGTTGTTTACAGGAGTTCCGGAGGAAGAGCGGGTTGATTTTGTGCGTAGTTCTGTCGAGGAATATCAAAAAGCATCAGAGCTTCCTTTATTGTTTCAACAGGATTATGAATCGGGAGTAGGACTTCAAGGGATGACTCCTTTTCCGAAAGAGATGGCACTGGGAGCCGCAAATTCTCCGGAATTAGCTTATAAATATGGTAAAAGTGTAGCATTAGAATGTCGTTCGTTGGGTATAAACTGGGTGTTACATCCTGTTGCAGATTTAAATATGAATCCATTGAATCCTATTGTAAATACACGTTCAGTTTCGGATAATCCGGAAAAAGCGGTTTGTTTGTTGTCCGAACAGATAAAGGGGTTGCAAGATAACTCTGTTGCCGCTACAATCAAACATTTTCCGGGAGATGGGGTTGATTATCGTGATCAGCATTTGATGACAACTGTCAATTCCTTGTCTGAAGAAATGTGGAAGCAATATCATGGAAAAGTGTTTGCCGAGTTGATTAAAAAAGGAGTTGCATGTATCATGCCCGGACATATAACTTTACCTTTCTATCAGAAAGAAAAGATAAATGGTTATCTGCCTCCGGCAACTTTATCCCATGAGCTATTAACCGGGTTATTGAAAAAAGAAATGCATTTTAACGGGGTTGTGGTATCGGACGCGATGACAATGGCAGGTTTCCGGGGCTGGTATAAAAATGATTTGGAAGGGCAAGTTGCCAGCTTTTTAGCCGGGGTAGATATATTGTTGTGGCCTTCTTACGAATACATGGATACGGTAGAAGTACGGATTCAACGTGGTGAAATTCCAATGGAACGGTTGGACGATGCTGTTCGCCGTGTTTGGGCAATGAAAGAACGTTTTGGGTTATTAAATAAAAACAGGGAGTTGATACGTCCTGTCTCAGCAGAAGAAAAAGCTGAAATACGGGAAGCTGCCAAAGAGATAACAGAGCGTTCCATAACTTTAGTACGGGATGAAGATCATAAGTTACCACTTTCTTTGGAAAAAGATAAAAAGCTGTTATTGGTGGCTGTAACTCCCGTAGCTCATAAAGGTAACGACCGTGACTTTAAGCGATTACAGAATTTGCGGGATGAGTTTGTGAAGAATGGTTTTGAGGTTGATTTCCGCCGTAATATACTTTATGAAGATCAAGGTTGGCAGGATAATGCGACTGAAGTGTATGATAAAGTAATCTTTCTGGTAGCACGGAATACTCATACTCCATTTGGCCCGCTCCAATTATGGGACGATGAGGCTCAGTCCGTATGGGCTGCCAATTCTATGGACAAAAGTAAAGTGATTGTTATTTCATTAGGTAGTCCTTACATTGGAAATGAATATTTTGAACGTGTCAAGACTTATATAAATACTTATTCGAATGATGCTTCCACTCATTCTGCTTTATTACGGATATTGTTGGGACAGCTTCCGTTCAAAGGTAAGTCACCGGTCAACTTGGAGCATAAACTGTTTACATTTTAATCATTATACTTATGAAGAAATTTTTATTTAGTGGAATTATAGCTTGTCTTATCGGGTTTTGTTTCAGTTGTACTACAACAGAAGACTCTGCAGGGTTACAGATGCGTGCAGGACTTCCTAATTTTAATTATAAGATACAAAAGAATGAACCCGTATCTGTCGTTTTTTTGGGTGGAAGTATAACAAATCATCAAGGATATAGAGTGCAGATTACTGATTGGCTCAAGCAACAATATAGTAATGTACAGTTTACGTCAATAAATTCCGGAATTGGTGGGACCGGATCCGATTTGGGTGTGTTCCGTACAGAACGGGACGTGTTGCAGTATCATCCGGATTTGGTATTTGTCGAATTTGCTGTGAATGATGCCAAAACTGACTCCTTGGTGATCGCTCATTCCATGGAAGGAATTGTGCGTAAGATCTGGCATCATAATCCGCATACGGATATATGTTTTCTCTATACGCTAAATGAACCAATGTTGGATGACTTGAAAGCAGGAAAGAATTACCGTTCTGTGCGGTATATGGAGACAGTAGCAGACTATTATGATATTCCGTCTGTTAATTTTGCCGATGATGTTCTGGAATTGTTGAATGAGGATAAGTTGGTTTTTAAAGGAGATTCAAAAAAGGAGTATAGTGGTAAGATTGTGTTTACGAATGATGGGACACATCCTACTTATGATGGCGGACATCCTATATATACAAAGACACTGAGCCGTTCCCTGTTACAAATGAACAAGGCGCAGGAAAAGGCACATGCATTGAAAGCTCCGTTGTATCCGGGTAATTATGAGAAAGCTAAAATGATTCCCGTAACAGAGTTTGAACATTCCGAAGGTTGGAAACTACTCTCGAAAGATGATAAAGTCTTTTCAAATTTTCAGGGAGACCAAAAAGCATTGCCGGTTGTTCTGGAATCCTCGGATTCGGAAGATTTTGTGAAAGTGCATTTTAAGGGAATTCGAGTTGGGGTGTTTGACTTAATCGGACCTTCATCCGGAGGAATGACAGTAGAGATAGATCAGAATGATCCTTCCTATATCCGTAGGTTTGATAAATATTGCGGAGATCGTAATCGTACTAATTATTGTCTGTTTGAGTCCTTGAATGAAGAAGAACATACAATTATTATTCGTCCGGACAATAGACGTTTTGAGAAGGCGGAAATCTACAAGATGAATCCGAAGCGAATAAAGGAAACTGAATATTTCAATGAGTTTAATACCTATCTCGGCTATATTCTTTTAGTGGGTGATATTATACAAAATTAATGGTGCAAGACTGATGGTATAAGGCTGTTATTGTAGTCAAACTATAAATTAGATTACAATAATAGCCTTGTTCTTCAAATGGCATATATTTGTGGTCGGAATATACCGCTTATCAACTCTTTTTGAACCATTTGTAAACCCATTTGCCCACTTTCTCATAGTGTCGGGTTTCAGTATCGGTGTATAGCTTGGAGAAGAAAGAACTGTCCAGTGGTTCACCCGATTGATTGGGATATAACACAATCAGGCTATTATTAGAGAAATATTTTCCTAATTGTCTCGGCAATTTCTCAAACGAGTTGTCATAAGAAATCGTTCCGGGACGGGCGCTGATAATCACTAACAGATGGTCGTAGCTTACTTGCCCTGTCAGTACCAGTAAATCGTTCCAGTCCTCTAAAAGAGAGAAATCCGTCAGTACCTGTTTATGTCTTTTCTTTATCCACGTTTGCAGGCGGGCGGTTGTCTGTTCGTTTGCAAAGAAATGCACACGACATCCGAGCGTGCTTCCCATTCGGCAGAAATGCTCCAACCAACGTGGAAAGCCGGATTCATATTCCGCTTTCGGAGGGACGGCAATAACGATTCGCTTTATCGTATTGACCGGTATCAGGAATTTGGAGATAATAATCTCGCAATTTAATCCTTTCAGCAGGTTTCCGGCAAGCATTCCGAAATATGAATCAGTGATATTCGCTTTGCGGTGCAGCCCGGTGATGATACTCGTTACTTCATTCTCTTTCACAGAGTGGATGATGCCGGAAGCAATATTCAAGTCATAGCGGGTCAGCTGTTTCAGCGAAACATTGGCTGCTGTTGTTGTCATGGCCGCTTTTTCCAAGTAGCGTTTACTTCGCATTCTCAGGTTATCGGAAGTGCTGTCGTCGTTGATAACGTGCAGTGCCAGAAGATTGTCCTTTAGTTTCGTATCACGTATCACTAAAGAAAGGTTCATCATGTCTTCAATGGTGTCCGGATTGGCAAGAGATACCAAAATCTTTTCAGTTTCCGTCGAAGACTCTTTTCCCGGTTCCGAATCATCCATGGCCAGCTTCTTGGCCGCCCGTTCGGTTATCAGGGAACTGACTACGCAAGTAACGAGGATCAGCAGAACCGTCCCATTCAGTACATCATCATTCAACAGACGTTCGCCGCCGGGCAGGATAATATTATATCCGACCAATACCGCCGCCAATGTAGCTGCCGCCTGTGCATTACTCAATCCGTACATCATGTTTCGTTCGAGAACGGACATCCTGTATATCTTTTGCGTGAGCCAGCAGGCAATCCACTTGCCCGTCAGTGCCATTACAATCATTACGGCGGCCACCTTCAGGGCATCTCCGTGTCCGAAGATAACACGCAAGTTGATCAACATTCCCACTCCGATAAGAAAGTAAGGAATGAAAAGCGCATTCCCGACGAACTCCAGATGATTCATCAACGGAGAAACGTGTGGAATGAGTCGGTTCAGTACCAATCCTGCGAGGAAAGCCCCCAAAATTCCTTCCATTCCTACGAACTCCATGAGTCCTGCTCCAAGAAAGACCATGGCAAGGACGAAAATGAACTGCATCACATGGTCATTGTAGCGGTGAAAGAACCAGCGGCCGATACGCGGGAAGAAATAGATAATTAGTCCACCTAGGAAAATCACTTTTACTACCAGCCATAACCAGAAGAAACCACCGGTCTCTCCTTTGAACAAACCGCCTATGACAGCCAACACCAACAATGTGAGTGTGTCCGTCACTGCCGTTCCTCCTACCGCAATGCTTACGCTACGATGACGTGACACCCCGAAACGGGTGACAATGGGGTAAGCCACCAGGGTATGTGAGGCATACATACTGGCTAGCAGTACGGATGTGATTATACCATATTTCAGATAAGACACATTGGCAACGAATCCGATTCCGATAGGTACAATAAAAGCGAGCAGCCCCAGGACTAACGCCTTGTTCCGTGTCTCTTTGAAATCTCCCATGTTCATTTCCAGACCGGCCAGGAACATGATATAATACAGTCCCACTTTTCCGAATAATTCGAAACTGCTGTCGCGTGCCAGAATGTTGAATCCATGTTCACCCACAGCCAGTCCCGCCAGAATCATACCGATGATATGCGGGATGCGCAACTTGTTCAATAAAATAGGGGCAAACAGTATAATGAGAAGTACAAGGAGAAATATCCATGTAGGGTCGGTAATAGGGAATGTTAAATCAAGGCCAATCCAATCCATAATTTGATGATTTCGTGATATCTGTTGCGCAAAATAACTTAAAAAAATACTATAAAGAAAACGTTTGCCGGTAAAATATTGTTTTACGGGCAATCTTATTTCTTTTCAGTTCTGGAAATCTTTTTACTTCTCCTGTGACATTGGGCAACAATGTGTGGGTTGGAGGAAACTCCAACATTCTGCCCGGCGTCACAATCGGTACTGGAATATCAATACCAATATCTTCGTGAGCGATTATGACACGATGAAGGTGATCTTTACAAACAAGCTTTTCGGGGAAGAAGCCGGACAAGTGCCGGAAAACGCCGAATGCTGGAAAATGTTGAATGCGGGGTTAGGGGATGTATGTAAGCATTGTCCGTCAACCATGTTGTATGGAACAATAGCGGTGAAAGAAAATGCATACAATAGATGTTAGTGATGATTTTACTCTCATACTCTCATAGATAGCTTCAATCCCTTTATACATCGTTGTTTGCGGCTATGAGAGTTAAGTTGGAGTAACCTGAGGGTAATTTTTACCCTCAGGTTACTAATTCCCACTATTTAATCTGTAACATGTTTATTATTAGTATAATAACCGTTTCCTGGTACATAAATCGGTTGCATCACTCCACCCTCATTTTTCAGTTTTCCTTCGTCACGTAGCCGCCGGATATGTCGCATTGCCGTGCTTCTTGTCATTCTGCAGAGGTCTTGGAAGTCACATCTCCGCATGAATGGGTGTGTTTGGAAGTATTTCGTCAGTTTCCGGTCTATTTCTTCGTTCGTCAGTTGGGAGAAGTCGAGCCCGCCTTTGAGACTTTTTACTTTCAGTATCCCAAATTCATTTTTCAATGTCTGATCGGCACGAAACTGGATCGCTTTCAATTTTACTTTGGTAGCCTTTCGTTTGGTATCTATCGTTACGGGTTCCGTACTGGTCAGGCAAGGGCGAAAATAACCGATACCGTCCAGATGTACTTGCCGTCCGTTTGCCAATTCCTGTCCCATGATATGCGAAAGGGCGTCGAGTACAGCTGTGACGTCCGTTTCTGTCAGCGAACAACGTTCTTGAATGCGTCGGCTCAATACGTCGGTTCCTATCGAACCGTTATATTTTAGACGTGGGTGCAGTGTCTTTTCTCCTTGTTCTTTGTCCGAAGGCTTCGGGTTTTCATACCAGTCAAATAATATTGCCATAGTTTCATGTTTTGTTTTAAAGTAACCGTTCTTGTTATGTATTCTCTTAGGTAGTTATACGTTAATGCTTAGAGTTTGTTTTGTTAAGCCTTAATGCTTCTCAGGGGCTCACTGCTGTGAATAAGATTGCTTACACTTGTTAACGTTTTTGTTTACAACTGATAGCTTGTTTGTTCACACTGGTGAGCTTCTGGTAACTATTAAGCAAAGATACATCAAATCTGAGTGTAATACAAATAAAATGCGGATATTAATCAGGAGAAATGCTTGCTTTCCGGAAGCTTATAGCGTATCTTTACAGGAATTAAAACAATAAATTCCGATTGTAGAAAATAGATAAAAATAGAATGAATATTACTTTTATCAGGCAAGATAGCGAGAGTGGAAAAGAAACTCTCAGTGTTTGTGAGGCAGGCACATTGTTCGACAAAATGAAAACGGAAACAAAATCGGGACACATTATGACTTTGCGCGAACTTATTGAGTCCGTTGGAACAGTTATTTCATTGTTATCCTAGTCCGTTGGATGAGGAAGCGGAAGAAAGGAAGTGGATGACTTCCATGCAGATATTGAACTATTTGCAGACAAAGACACGTGACAGGTTGGCTATCAATAAGGTGGCACAATTCGGACGCATGCTTCAAAAGCTGAGTATTCCTTCCCGAAAGTCTTATCGGGGGACACTTTATCATTTGGTAAGGATAGAGTGAGTGTCCTATTTGTTCAATTCGGTTTTCTGCACATTTTAGGGGGCGGTATCAAAGAGGAATTGTTTTTTATTTTGAGTCAGGTATTTTATAGGGATTAATAGTATTTTTCAATCCCGCCGAATCCTGTTATTCTTTTATTTTCTCTCGTTTTATTGATAAAGTTGTTTAATCGTTTTTCAAATTCTTCAGGCCGTTTCCTTGCTGCTTCAATGTAGGCAATTCGGATGCGTTTATATGTGTCGGAAAAAAGTTGATAATTGTTCCATACAGTTTTATCTTCTTTCAATCTGGCAATTATATCCTTTTTCGCCACTCTTTTCTATCTTTAAAATATTTTATTTCTATTGACATGGTAGCAGGTCATTCTTAGAGTTATTATCCGTCCCTCTGCTTTGGAAATAGGCAATAGATCTTTTTGAGTATTGAGGTAACTTCCGGAGTGAAATGATAGCCACATAGTCCTTATCAGCTTTGTGTTCCATAATTATACCTGTATTTGTTGTTCAATAGCGCAAATATAGGCAATTGCGTATGATTCCCATTGCACGGTTCCGACATTTATTTTTTATTAAGAAGGAAATTATATCTTTGTATCCACCCGTTCATACTTGTTATGTTTCCAAGGAACTTCCTACTTATTTCATACGATTCTCCTCTCTAAATTGTTTGGGAGTCATTCCTTTCATTTGTTTGAATGTTGAACTAAAATATCGGGGATAAGTAAAACCCACTTCACTGCTTATTTCATTTATGTTTAAATTTGTATTGGTAAGCAGTGAGATCGCTTTTTCGATACGTAATCTGTTTATATAGTCATTGACTCCCAAACCTGTTATAATTTTTATCTTGTTGTATAAAGAAGAACGGCTAATTGTCATGAGATCTGCCAATTGCTGGACGGAGAATTCTTCGTCAGATAGGTTTTCATGTATAATTATATTTATTTTTGTCATGAAATCCTCATCTGCTTTACTGTTTGTTAAAGTCTGGAGAGAAGTCGACTGGTTGATAGATATGTATTGATTGTGTATTTTCTCTCTATTTTTTAAAATATTTCCGATGACGATCTTTAGAGAGTCTAGATCAAATGGTTTGGGGATGTAAGTATCAGCTCCGGATTTATATCCGGTTGTTATCCCTGTCTGGTCATAACGTGCTGTTAACAGTATTACAGGGATATGGCTTATCTGGATGTTGTTTTTTATCTGACGGCATAATTCAAAACCATCCATTTGCGGCATCATCACGTCACTAATAATAATAGAAGGCTGTTTCTTCTGACAGATTTCTAAGGCAGAGACTGCATTGTCTGCCGCATAAACTTTCTTAAAGAACTCAGTTAAAGAACTTATGAGATATTCCCTTAACTCCTTTTCGTCCTCTACAATAAGCACAGTCTTTCCGGTACAATCGAAATGTGTATCTTGGATGCTAGAAGGGAGAGGAGAGCCTTTTTGCTGTAAATGGGCGGATTCTTCTTTTTTATTTGTATTGAGCAATGGCAGCTCCAAATAGAATGTAGCTCCTTTGTTTGTATTATTATAGGCCCTTATAAGCCCCCCGTGCATTTCCATTATTGTTTTGGCATAATATAATCCGAATCCACTTCCTCGCTCTTTGTGATTACCTTTGTGGAATTTAGTGAAGAGATTTGCCATATCCGAATCTTCTATACCGCTTCCTTCGTCTATAACAGATATTCTGACTGTGTTTTCAAGACGTTGCGTGCTTACTGTTATATTGCTGTTTGCCTTACTGAATTTTAGTGCATTCATCAGTAAGTTTGATAGTACTGTTTGACACTTTTGTTTGTCAAACCATACCTCCTCTATGTTGGGATCTATTTGTAATTGTATGCATGTCTCTTTTTCTTTTGCCTCATTCATATAGTCTTTGATAACCTCGGTTACCCATTCGTTCAATTGAGTTTTTTGTATTTTCAATTTATTATAGTCTGCCTCCAAACTGCTCCAGTCCAATACCATATCTACTATTTCCCTCATATGTTGTGCTTGGTTGAATAGTAGTTGTAATTGTGGTATCAGATGCTGAGGTAATCCTTGCATCTCACTTTTGTCCATGAGACGTTTTAGTGGGGCATAAATCAATGTTAAGGGAGTACGTAATTCGTGATTTATGTGAATGAGGAAATCTATCCTCTTTTCATTCAGATATTGTCTGTATTCTTTTAGTCTCTTTTGTATTCTTGCTTCCTTTTTTATATTAAAAATGAATATTCCTGCAATACCCCCTCCTATAAGGCTAATACAACATAATATTATAAACCAGTCTGTTTTATACCATGGTGGGGTAATATGGACATTTGTGAGAAGGATAGGAGTGGTATAATTTCCGTCTTTTGTCATACATGCTACTTCGATGCGGTATTTACCGGTAGATAGGTTGGAAAGATCCAATATCGGATTATATGATTCGATTATCTTATCAACATTTCCTTTTATGATATATCGGAATGGAACTCGCTGGAAAATATCTTTATTTTTAATATATACCCGTAGGGCGAGTGCATTATGTTCCCATGGAACTTTTATATTTTGGGTGTCTATACCGGATGTATACGGTTGCCCGTTAAGTTCTATGCTGTAAAGTGCTATTTCCGGATCTGGTTCATTAGGCTCTGGGATGTCTGTGTTTATTCGGACCAGTCCTTCTATGCCACCAAAGTAAAGATATCGGCTGTTTTTTTCAGCCCGTTGTTGATAAGTAAATATTATTTCATTGGGATAAAATCCGTCGCTTCTGTTCCATTGAATAAATCTGTTTTCTTTTATGCAGTAAGAAAATAGTTGGTTTTGTGCACAGATCCATATCCTTTCTGAAGAAGGCTCATAACGGAGGGCGGTAATATCATTGAATAACTGTGACCTGATTTTAAAATATCTTTTCTCTTTTATATCATAATATCCCATTCCTGTTGTTGTTCCCACCCATATCTTATTTATTCCGTCGTAATCAATCGCACTGATAACTTCTTTCTCGTCCAATTGAAAAAGAAGATCAATGCTGTCATTCTTGTTAATGATTCGGAATACTTTGTTTCCATTCATTGCCAAGGATATCTTTTTGTCACAGTAGGCTATGACCGAGGCTTGTAATTGATAATTGTTCTCATTTTTGATTGGAGAGAATTTTTTATTATTTATATTATATACCCATAGCTCCTTACTAAGTATATATATTTTGTTTTCTGTTACTCGGTGAGCGCGTGGAAGATATCCGTAAAAGCACTGCCTGAAGTTAATACTGTCGTTTATTATCACAAACGGTCGATAAATACCTGTGTTTTTTTCAAACAGGAAAAGTCCCTTTGTGTAAACAGATACCATTAGTTCTTTTTCTGATACTGGGGCTATGGAAATCACTTTATCCCCATAGGTAGACGAGAAGTGCTTGAAGTTTCCCGTTTGAGGATCATACAAGTTTATTCCGCCTCCGTCCGTACCAATCCATAACTTTCCATTAGCTTCCTCGTAAAAACTCGTCACAGATTTTTCGCTCAATCCATTATTATATCCTAAAGGACAGTCTTTATAAGTACGTATGTAACTTTCTTTGATATTGAAAACTCCTCCTCTAACACTTCCCGCCCATAAACATTCGTTGCTATCCTTATATAATACAGTAATAGAATTGACAGGGAGTGAATTTTCATCTCCGGCAATATGATAGAGGTTAGAGAATTTTTCATTGCGTAGTTCCAGGCGATTTATTCCTCCGCCATCAGTTGCTAACCATAGATATCCTTTCTTTTCTATTATATCCAATACATAATTGTTTGTCAATCCGGAGTTGTTGCTCGTATATTGTTTTATAAGTTTTCCTGTTTTCTCATAACAAAACAGGCCTTGTCCCCAAAAAGATAAATATATGTATCCGTTTGAAGCCAGACATGCTCCTTGCAAAATATTGTTTGGACAAGAGAAAAAACGCTTTAATTGCATATTGGGGTAATTCAATATATATATTCCATCCCTTCTGGTGACGATTAGCACCTCCTTTGGGGAAACTGCTATAATTCTTTGTACCCTATATTTGGTAATGTCACTGTCCGTAGCACCTTTGGGGTTGATGCATACTGCTTTAAAAGAGCGTTTTTGGTAATCATATTTGTATATTCGATTCTCACTTCCGAAAAGTACTCCTCCATTTATGCATAAGGAAGAATAGATGATATCATGATTGAAGGGAATAAAATTCCCGTGTGTCTCATCATATCTAACCATACCTTGTCTGGTAGATATCCATATGTCGTTAAGGGAATCTTGGGTTAAATGTATAATGTGATTGCTTGGTAAGGAATATCTGTCGTTGGGGTGGCTTTTGAATATTTTCAGATTTTGTCCCGTATAAGAATTCAGACCATTTTTTGTTCCTATCCATAATTTCCCTTTCTTATCTAAAAGTATGGATTGGGCGGTAGATTGAGACAATCCTTCCGCTACGGAAATAGACGTAAACTGGTAATTTATGTCATGACCTGATGTAGATGATATGCAAAGTAGTGTTAATATTGCGAATATACCAAATAACCTGTACATTTTTATCTTTTCGTGTTGTTTAAAGCTGATTTTTTCTATTTAACAACGTATATACATAAAATGTTTATTAATTATTCTGTTTTTGATAAAAAAATGCAGTATTGGATGATATATGACTTTTTTTAAATGCTTTCTGACTATGTTTAGTTTTATGAGTTCTTTCTTTGCGCTTGTAAATAATAACCCCTAATTTATTAAATATGATTTTCTTTATTCCTTTGTTTATACCTCCGTAATTTGTGATGTTTTTGGAGTGGATATATGGTATTTGAACGCCTCTTGTTGATAGGTGTTTTAAACATGAAAAACATAAAAGAGTATGAAAAAGAGTTTTATTTTATTTGTTTTTCTTCTGTGTTCGATTGTAGTTGTGGCACAGAAGAAAAGTATTACGGGCATAATAACGGATACTGCGGGTGAGGCGGTCATTGGTGCCAGTATTGTGGAAGTTGGAACAACAAATGGCACTGTTTCTGACGTTGAGGGTAATTTTACACTCTCGGTTTCTGATAATGCCAGTATACAGGTTTCATTCATAGGTTTTTCTTCCCAGACTTTGAGTGTGCAAGGAAAAATGAATTTTAAGATAATCTTAAAAGAAGACAGTGAACTTTTGCAGGAAGTTGTTGTGACCGGTTATGGCGGAAAAGTTTCACGGGCAAAACTGACGAATTCTATATCGACTGTCAGTCCCCAGATATTAGAGAAGGGTATATATACAAATCCCTCTCAGGCACTGTCGGGTTCTGTTCCCGGTTTAAAGGTTTCTCTCACTTCGGGAAATCCTACTTCATCTCCTAAAGTTATATTACGTGGTGGAACGGAATTTGATGGTTCGGGAGGACCCCTGGTGATAGTGGACGGACAGCTTCGTGATAATTTTGATGATATCAATCCTCAGGATATTGCATCTATGGATGTTCTGAAGGATGCTGGGGCTACGGCCATATACGGTGCCCGTGCAAGTAATGGTGTAATTTTAATTACAACAAAATCTGGTCGGGCAGGACATCGGGAAATTAATTTCAGAGCAAATATAGGTCTCGGTTATGTTAATAATCCCTACGACTTTTTGGGCGCGGAAGACTATATTACAGTCCTTCGTACAGCCTATAAAAATACCCCGTGGGCAGCTACGGCAAATCTTACAGGTTCTACGCCTTTTGGTACGGGTAATAAGCTCGGTGCGAATATGGTGTGGAATATTATGGGGAAAACGGATGAAAATGCCTATCTTTTGGATATGGGCTGGCGAGAAATGCTGGATCCTTTGGACCCTTCTAAAACAATCATTTATAAAGGGACAAAACCGGAGGAATATAATCTTCGTAATCCGGTAGTGACACAGGATTATACGGTTAGTATGTCGGGGGGGAATGATAAAGGAACTTATTATGCAAGTTTGGGTTATAATGACTCCCCCGGAGCCCCTATCACTACCGAATATAAACGTTATAATTTCACATTCAACGGTTCGTACAAAATTGCAGATTGGTTGAAAACGACTTCCAATGCGACTTTCAGCCGGGCTAATTATGTATGGTTAAACAACGCCTGGGGGACGGAAAGTGATTATTTTGGTCGGGTGATGAGTACTCCTCCTACTGTCCGTTTTGAAGACGAGGATGGTAATCCGACATTGGGTCCTAGTCCCGGGGACGGTAATCAGACTTATGTTGCAAAAAGTTACGATCAGGATAATGAACGGACAAAGTTTACCCTTATGCAGTCATTAGAAGCTAATTTATTCAAGGGATTGGTCTTGAGGGCTTCTGCCAGTTGGTATTATTTTCATACTGTACAAGAAAGTATGCGCAAGGACTATGAGACGGTTCCGGGGCAATGGAATCGAACTCGTTCAACTAGTGCAAGCTATTCTCGTCAGTTCTCTCAGACCTATAATGCTGTTCTAGATTATACGACTGTATTTTCTGCTGTTCATAATTTGAATATTATGTTTGGTAGTGAATTTTATGATCAGTATAATAACGGTTTCTCTGCATCCGGTTCTGGTGCTGCTACCGATGATTTTAAAGATTTAGGTCTGACCGATGCAGGTGAGGGTAAACGTCAGATAGATTCGAATCATAGTCGTTACCGTATTCTTTCTTATTTTGGACGCTTGAACTACGACTATGAGGGTAAATATTTGTTCTCCGGGGTATTTCGTTATGACGGTTATTCTTCTTTGCTGGGTAAGAATCGGTGGGGATTTTTTCCGGGAGTTTCCGGTGGCTGGGTTTTTACGAAAGAGGATTTTGTTAAGGAATCACTTCCTTTCCTCTATTATGGAAAGCTGAGGGCTAGTTACGGTTTGAATGGTAATGCCAGCGGAATCGGTCCATATACTCTTCAAGGTTCATATAATTCTAATAAATACCATGGCAACAATGGTTTTCTGATAGGTACTTTGCCTAATCCTTCTTTGCGTTGGGAAAAGACGGCCAGTTTTGATATAGGCTTGAATGTAGGACTCTTGGGAGGACGCTTGAATTTGGATATCGATTACTACAATCGTCTGACATCTGATAAGTATGCAGACTTCACCCTGCCTTCGACCACGGGATTCTCTTCTGTTAAGAACAATAATGGAAAATTACGTAATAGCGGAATCGAATTACAACTCTCTGGTAAGGTGTTGGATGTCAATGATTTTACTTGGGATGCTTCTTTTAATATAACTTATAATAAGAATAAGATTATAGCCCTTCCTGATAACGGGCAGGTACGAAACAGACAGAATGGACAGCAAGTGTATACCGGTCGGAAGGTTGTAAATCCGGGTACAGGTAAGTTGGAAGATGAGAAGGTGTATGTCGGAGGTTTTCAGGAGGGAATGGAGTATGGGATACTTGTCGGTTACCAGGCCGAGGGTATTTACAGAAGTGTTGATGATATTCCGGGAAATTTGGTTGTGACCTCGGGGAATATTCAAGGTAAATATCAATATGGCCCTGAAGCTTGGAATAAACTTTCTGATAATGAGCGGGCAAAAGGCATAGAGTTAAAACCTGGAGATGTGAAATGGAAGGATGTGAATGGAGATGGCATGATTGACCAGTATGATCAGGTTGTAATAGGAAATACTACTCCTCGTTGGTATGGTGGTTTTAATACCACAATGTCTTGGAAGGGACTTAGTTTGTATGCCCGTTTTGACTTTGCGCTTGATTATTGGGTTTATGATGATAAGACTCCTTGGTTTTTAGGATGTATGCAGGGGGCTTACAATACGACAAAGGATGTTTTTAATACATGGAGCGAAAGTAATCCAAACGCAAAATATCCCCGTTACGTATTTGCTGATCAGGTGGGAGCTGCCAATTACTATCGTACCTCAACTCTATTTGCCTCTAAGGGTAACTATTTAGGGATTAGAGAATTGTCTTTGTCATATACTCTTCCTCAAGAATTGTCTAAAAGACTATATATGCAGAAACTGCAATTCTCAATAACGGGACAGAATTTGGGCTATTTAACTTCTGCCAGGACGGTAAGCCCGGAGATTTCGTCAGGATATCCCTTGCCACGTACCGTTATATTTGGCGTTAATGTTACATTTTAATAATTCGAAGTGAGATGAGAAATTTAAAATTTATACATATTATGGTGTTGAATATAGCTGCTATAGTGGCTACATCATGTGGGGATATGCTGGATCTCGCCCCGATAGATAATTATGGAAGTACCAGCTATTGGAAAACAGAATCCCAAGTCAGTGCATATATTGACGGTCTTCATAAACAATTGCGAGATATGGCGGAACAGCATATTATCACTTTTGGCGAATTAAGGGGCGGACATTATAAGGATGGCACAAGTGCAGATGGTCTGGCTATCTCTAGTGGGGAAATCCGTTTACAAAATCTGTCTAAGGAGACTCCCGGAGTTACCAAGTTTGGAAATATTTATGGCTGTATAACCAATATCAATCTTTTTATAGCTCGTGTAACTGATGCTAATTTCATTCCGGAAGCTAAAAAGAATTATTATCTTGGACAGGCGTATGGTCTTCGTGCCTTTTACTATTTTGATCTTTATAGAGTCTATGGTGGGGTACCAATTCGTCTTGGCGTGGAAGTTATCGATGGAGTGCTTGATCCGAATAAACTTTATTTGGGGAGAGCTAAACCAAGTGAAGTTATATCACAGATTAAAAAGGATTTGGAAACCTCCCTACAATATTTTGGAGAGAATTCTGATTTTAATTCATATGGACATGGTACCAAGGTGTATTGGTCAAAGGCGGCCACAGAATGTTTGGCTGGAGAGGTATATTTATGGAATTCCAAAGTAACTATTGGTGATAACAAAGCTACCGAATCGGATTTGTCAAAGGCCAAGAAGTACTTGAAAGATGTAGAGGGTAACTATGGACTTCAATTGCAACAAGATTTTAAACGTATATTCAGTGCTGATAACAAAGGTAATAGTGAGGTGATAATGGCTGTGTCTTATATGGAGGGTGAAGCAGAAAACTCCCTTTCTCGTGGATATACCTATTCTCTTGTTTCCGGGACGACTAATAAAGATAGTTTTAGAGAAAATGGAACGCCATGGGATGATGCGCTTGATATACAGAATAATGGTCAACAGAAATATGAGTATAAACTTTCGCTTTATAATAGTTTTGAAAAAGGTGATGCTCGTTGTGACGCCACATTTATGCCTTCATATCGGAAAAAGGAAAGTGGAGAATTGTATGTATATGGTACTCATGTATGTAAAAATTTGGGCTCTCTCAATGCTCAGGGAAATAGAGTCTATGATGGTGATCTTATTCTTTACCGTTTATCCTGGGTATATCTAGCATTAGCCGAGATTGCTAATATGGAGAGTGATAATGCAAATGTTGAGAAATATATAAATTTAGTCAGAAATAGGGCGTATAAGTCTGAAGCAGGTTCACATATATATAAGGCATCTGATTTTCTAACTAATGAATTAGCTATTTTACATGAAAAGGATAAGGAGTTTGTACAGGAAGGACAACGTTGGTGGGATTTGTGCCGCATGAAGAATGCAAAGGACGGTATTCCATTAGTGTTCTGTATAGAAGGTGATATTGATAATAAAGTTGCTATTCTTGATCAGAAGACTGAGGCATATAAAGTTTTATGGCCGTTGGATCAGAATATACTTGATAATGATTCGGCATTGGAGCAGACTCCTGGTTATGAATAGAAGAAGATATGACGAGAATATGTCCGGTTGGAAGGGAGGAGTTTCGTATTCCGGCTAGATATACTTTTATATCTGTTTATGGTAGTATAAAGATAATATAAAATAATACGAAGTTGAGTTATGAAAAAAAGTATAATACCCTTATTAGCAGTTTTATTTTTCGGATGTTCAAACGACTTTTCTGACAGTTCCATTGATGTGCTGCGACCAGAGAAAGAAGATTCCGTTGAAAGAGTGGATAAATCGTGGGTTCTGATTTTTTCAGATGAATTTAATATCGATGGGGCCGTTGACTCCAAGAAGTGGAATTATACTCCCAGGGGAGATGTTGCTCATGCCTATTATTATAAGCCGAATGATATATCCGTTGTTTGGTGTGAAGATGGTTTGTTGAATCTCAAGTTTATGAAGGATGAAACAGATCCCCGCGGATATAAATCTGGAAGTATACGCACTGATAGTGGAAAGTTTGATTTTACTTATGGTAAAGTAGAGATTAAAGCTAAGTTTTCATCGGGGAATGGTTCGTGGCCGGCTATATGGATGATGCCTGCCAGTTCAGAATACGGAGGATGGCCTGCAAGTGGTGAAATAGATATAATGGAGCATATAAAAGATTTAGATGTTGCTGTACAAACGGTACATACTACTGGTACGGAGCAAAAGACATATCCTTTTGGTCATTCAGGGTCTAAATTCAAGCAGGGTGAATGGAATATATGGGGAATAGAATGGAACGATAAGAAAATTGATTTTATGGTAAATGGAGAAGTTTGCGCAACCTATTATAACAAAGGTTTGGGCGCAGTACAATGGCCCTTTGATATTCCTTTCTTCTTGATATTGAATGTTGCAGGTGGAAAGGGAATGGCTGGTCCTATAAATGAGAAACATTTGCCTTTTACCATGCAAGTTGATTATGTGCGGGTATATCAGTGGAAATAGTCTTTTGTAAAATAGATTTATAGGGTCCTGAATGTACTCTATGATTTAGAATAATATTTATGGTGTAAAAGTTTGTTTTTGAGGTGACAGTGCCTGTCGAAGGGAGTTGTCAGCACTCTTGTGGTGACAACTCTTCTTTCGATGAGGTAATATTGTTTTTGAAGAAAGAATGGTTTTTTAATCTTTTTAATTTATAATCATATGAGATCAATTTTGTGCTATTTATTGTTTGCTATAGGTGGGACTGTTACTTATGTATGCGCAGAAGAAAAGGAGCAAATCGGATCGGATACACTTGAAAACATTTTATTTGTTGATGATTTTGATGCGAAATGTATTGTGCCCGATACAGCTATCTGGAAACTTTGTACGTATGCCAACAACGCCTGGTCACAGTATTTTAGGGGTGTGGATGGTTACGAAAATGTAAAGGTGGAGGAAGGCTATTTGAAGTTGAGGGCCTGTAAGGACAACGGGACTTATAAAAATGGCGGGGTGTTTTCCAAGATAGGTTTTCCCTGTGGTACACGTTTGGAAGTTAAGGCCAGATTAACCAAATTGGTTCGTGGAGGTTTTCCTGCTATCTGGCAAATGCCTATAGGAGCACCGGAATGGCCCAGAGGGGGAGAAATAGATCTTATGGAATGGGTACAAGGGAGTCCTAAGCAGATCTTTCAAACGGTACATACTTTTTATATAAATGGTGAAAATGGCTCTGCAGGAGTAACGAACAAGGAGGCTGATAAGAATTTTGATGTAACTAAAGATCATGTATATGCAGTGCAGCGGACTGAAAAGGAATTAATATTTTATGTCGACGGCAAAGAGACTTGGAAATATGAGAACCAACATTTGGATAAGGAGAAACTACAGTATCCATTTTGTGAATATCCCTTCAATATAATTCTGAATTTTTCATTGGGAGGTGAATTGAATGGTATGATGACATGGCCGGGAGAAATCCATGATGAAGATTTGCCGGGAGAAATGTGGGTTGACTGGGTGCGTGTTGTGTTGTTGGATAATAATAAAATCAATGAATGAATATCACTTCTGGAAAACGTGTTTCTAAGAAGGGGGAGATATGCTGAAATAGGTTCTTTATGTTATGTAATTATTTCTCCCGCTTGAATTATAGCCTAAACTATGAATCTCCAAATTATGAAGCCTCTATATAAATGATAGTTGTCTGATGCATAAAATATAATGTCGTTTATTTGTAACAGATTGAGATAGGAATTGCCTTTTTTGCAAAGTGTTATACAATGTTTGATTTGGTATGAGATAGCTGATTACAATTAGTTCACTTTGCCGGATTAGTGTTTGTTGAATATGGAAAAGCAACAGAAAAATATGACTTTACGTAGAGGACCGTAGAATCGTGGTCGTGGGTAGGTCCCATTACAGCAGCTGAGAAAGACGTACATAAACATATATACTCACAATGGGTGATTTTATTTTGTATTGTAAATGAAAGTAGTAGTTAGTCAACTATATAGCTAAAGGTAGAATGTTGGGAATGATATATATTTCAGCCCCAATTCTGCTAATAATAAATTTAAATAAGAATTATGATGAAAAAGATTTTTGCAGGCTTATTGCTATCTGGTATTGCCATTTGCCATGTAAGTGGACAAACAGCTTTGGAAGGAAACAAATTTTCGGATAATTGGTCAATCGGTATTAATGTAGGTGGCGTGACCCCATTGACTCATCACTCGTTTTTTAAAAACATGCGTTCGGCAGTTGGAGTTCATGTAAGCAAGCATTTAACCCCTACCTTTGGATTAGGTTTTGAGGCAATGGGTTATTTTAATACAACAAAAAGTAAAACAGCATTTGATGAATCAAATGTAAGTTTGTTAGGATTGGTGAATTTAAATAATCTTTTTGGAGGTTATAACGGTATTCCAAGAAGTTTTGAGATTGAGGCTGTGGCTGGTATTGGCTGGATGCATTATTATGTTGGTAGAAACATGGGGGAAGATCAAAATGGTATGTCTACTAAGTTGGGATTAAATTTTAATTTTAATTTAGGGGAAAGTAAGGCGTGGACTCTAGCTCTCAAACCGGCTCTTGTATATGATATGAATTCTATGGGTACGAAACCTGTATATTTCCATTCGGGGCGTGCCGTGTGGGAGATTAGTGCAGGCTTCGTATATCATTTCAGATGTAGCAATGGTGAACACCATTTTACTAAAGTAAGACCTTACGACCAGTCTGAATTTGATGCATTAAATGCTCAAATAAATCAACTTCGTTCAGAACTTGAACGCAATGATAATGTATTGCAGGATGCTAACCAAAAAGTGATAGATTTAGAAACGGCTTTGGAAGAATACAAGAATCGAGAACCGAAAATTGTGAAAGATACGATTGACAATAGTAAAAAAACACTAGAGTCTGTGATTACTTTTCGTCAAGGTAGAATAACTATTGATAATTCTCAATTGCCTAATGTTGAACGGATTGCAATTTACTTGAGAAACCACAAAGAGGCAGGAGTTGTAATCAAGGGTTACGCTTCTCCGGAGGGTAGTGAAGAACTTAATGAGCGTATTGCGCGACAGCGTGCCGAGGCAGTTCAAAAGATGCTGGTTAATAAGTATGGGATTTCAAAGGAGCGAATTGTTGCTGAAGGACAGGGAATTGGCTATATGTTTGAGGAACCGGATTGGAACCGGGTAAGTATTTGTACTATTAATTCTAAATAAGAAGTGATAGAAAAATAGAAGATGTATAATAAATAGAAGCAGTTCTGCTTTATAATCATCAGACTTCCCCATTTATCGCAATAGTTTGTGTGGTGGGGGAGTTCCTTGTGCTTAGGAAGATATGTAAAATGAAGTAAGTATATTGAAAGATGATATTGCTTGTGGCTAAGTTAGGGCTATATGTGTCATGTAGGGAGCGAGAGTCGTTAATGGATGCAGATATATATTCCTTTTTAAGTATATGTTTATAGAATTACAGTTTTTGTTTGTAGTTTAAAAGTATGTGTCTTAAAAAAAACAAACATAGTAAGCGAAGCGAGTTGTTTTAAAATTAAACTACTTAAATTATAACATGAAATTACTTTATTTGTCGGAACATCATTCCTGTTTTAATTATGGAATTAAAATTGACAGTGGTTTTACCCAATACAGATTGGTTGCGCAAGAATCCGGACAGATTGATAATAGTTGTTGTTTTTGTATTTTATTTCTTTTGAAAGGAGAACTATCCGTTAATATAGGCAGGGAGCATAATATACATCTTTTAGAGCATAATATGCTGCTTATACCGCAGCATGAAGAAAATAGGGTTGAAGGTATTGTGTCGGCAGAATGTCTGTTGTTGTTTTGGAATAAGCAGATAACGGCTTGTGACAAAATGTATTTTGAATCAATCTCACATGTAAAAATGGAGAACGGTAATAATTGTATTTTACCAATCCGAAAGCCTCTGTTACATATTTTGAGGCAGTTACTTTTTTATCTGGATACAGGATTGCTATGTAGGCATATGCATATCCTTAAGCAGCAGGAAATCATTCTTGCATTGAGGGGGTTTTATACTAAATCAGAACTTGCTGCTTTCTTTTCTAGAACGACTGGAGTAGGACGGCAGTTCGAGGATTTTGTACTGGATAATTATAAGAATGTGAAAACCGTGAAAGAATTTGCAAGTTTGTGTTGTGTTTCGGAACGCTCTTTTAATCGTAAGTTTCAAGAGAGTTTTAGTCAGAGTCCTTACCGATGGATGCAGGAGCGGAGGGCTGAACTGGTTCGTGAGAAAATTTGTGATCCGGATATTGCTTTCCGGGAAATAGCTATGGACTTTGGGTTTAGCTCTCCTGCACATCTGACTTGTTATTGTAAAAAGTTATTTGGTGCAACTCCAACTGAACTGAGAAATAATTATAATAAGGGAAATGAAACTTAGACTGTAATGTGTTCATAGCTCTTGTCTTTTAGGGATCTTATTAGAAAGATCTCCGTGTGTATAAAGATAGGAAATACTTCTCGTAATTTCTTGGTATAAGACTTCCTTTGTTTTTTTAACTCTCGGTTTTACATTGATCCTTTAACTCTCGGTTTAACTGAACCATGTAATCCTGCACAATTCAGACATAAAAAAAGAGAGTTACTTTCGTGTAACTCTCTGATTTCTAAGTGATCCGCCTGGGGCTCGAACCCAGGACCCCAACATTAAAAGTGTTGTCTCTCAAGGCATTTAAAAGCCTTCGCCTGCGGCTCGACTTTCAAATGCAACCTGCTGAGCAAGCGAATCTTATCCATTAATCAGTAGTTACACAAACTCTCAGTTCTTTTACCTTTGGTTTAACTCTCGGTTTAACTGGTTCATTGATTTAACATTAAATTTACTATCTCTAATATGGCTTATCTCCTGTTACAATTTAGGGGAAATATCCACTCTTAAATTTGAATTGGTACGAGTAATAGAACATCACAATTAGATTGCTTCATTAGGTATGCTGATTGTGAGTTAAAACTTATGTGGGTATGAATATGGCAGTTCCCCATATGAAGAAGAATATTTCAATATTCGTACCCAATAACCAAAGCAGCATAAGAGTTCACTCAAATGCTGCCCTGCCTTAAATTAGTTTGTTAATTAGTCAATCTTCTTGTAAGTGGTTGTTGTAATATCGTCCAATTCTTCGCTGCCATCATCCATTGTGTCCCAATCTTCAAGGGCAAGTACCAACTTAGTAGCTGTAAGTTCATTGACGGTAAGAACATCTGAATAACCATCATTGTAAGAGATAGTCAGCTTATTGTCTTTCAAAGACCAGCGGCATGTTTCTGTATATCCACCGTCCGCATAGCCTTCTGTGCAAGTACCGTCAGCTTTGAACTCCCTTAAGCCATTGGTGTAGGCTTCATCAGAGGTAACCACTTCCTTGCCATTCTCCACTTTGTGAATCTTCTCCCAAGTGGACTGCCATTTACCTATAAGGTTGGCTTGTTCAATGATTGTTTGTTCATCTTCATCATCGCTACATGCTGTAAAGTTTACAGCAAACATGACCATTAATAAGGTCGTTCCAATTAATCTTAAAGTTTTCATTGTTGTTAAATTGATTATTATTTACGATTATAAACTACTATGTCCGTTGTCATTTAGATATGCTGATAAGGTTTATTCATAAACTTTTTCATCAATCTTGTTGCCCGACTTGTCATATTCTACTTTCTTGTAATAGCGTCCATTCTCATCCTTATATTTGGTAGAAGCAGGCTGTCCATTCTCATGGTAGATTGTTCTTGATGTGACTTTGCCGTCCTTATATTCCCTTGTTGTACCGTTCTTAAATTTAACTGTACCTGTAAAGGCTTCATCGCTGCCTTTCTCATATCTGTAACCATTGACGGTTTCAGTGTCCTCGCTATTGACGGTTTTGTTAGAATTACCACAACTGGTAAATGCAATGATAAGTAAAAAGATAAACAAGTATTTCATAATGATAATGATATTATGCCCACCTGTTCCCTATGGATAAGCTGTTACAATAAAAAAGGTGTGGGAACATATTGCCTTATCTCGTGGTGGGCTTCTCGCATTGCCTTGGTACGGATAAAGCAATAGCCCACACCAATTTGACAATATCTAAAACCTTATAAGAATATATAAGGTAGGTATGTATCAAATGATGTGGTGCTACTGCTATCATCTTCGTACCGTTAAATTTTGCGAGAATTTACCACGGAAGATAATTTCAATAACACCTTTCGTTAAATATGTCCTTCCAACTCCTTGACGCATCAGTTCATTGGAATTGGTGCAAAGATAGCGAAAGGTTCTAAATTAATAGGCATGAAGTGTGGATTAATAGTAACTTCCATGCTCTCAAACATGGTCTGAACGGGATATTTAATAAGATTTGCATCCATACTCTGTGAATCCATGCGGGTATCAAAATGATAAATCCCCTTATAAGAAGTGAATTTTAGAAATTGTTACCCGTATGAATTTATAAAGCTAAAGTCAATTTCTCCGACTGAATTTGAGGGTAGGACAAATTTAGATTGGGGTATATAAGACTGACCTTGCTCCATGTTTGTCCTGCCTTTCAAAGTGATTTCACGACATCAATCCTGCTCTGACAAGCAACCTCTTGACTTGTGTAATCTGAAACTTGCATCCTTTAGATGTAACGAAGCCTTGCTCATTTAACAGACAAGTCATTTCAGATAATGATTTGCCTTGCATTGACAGTGACCGTAACAGTGCTATCGCTCTCATGTTATTTGGATTGTTATCTGCTTTAGCCTTATTGGTAACGATACTATGTTGAACAGCTTGCTCAAATTTATTCATCAGGTTCTCAGCTTTGCCAAGCTGCACACCCCTTGCTTTTTTGGCTTGAAGTGACTGTTTGGTTCTCTGACTGATTAATCCTGCTTCATATTCGGCTATGCTGCTGATGATATGCAGAATTAATCTGTTGGCTTGTGGGAAGTCACAGAACACAATCTCAACATCACTCTCCAACAGTTTGGAAGTAAACGCTACATTCCTTGACAACCTATCCAATTTGGCTACAATCAGAATAGAGTTCGTTTTCCTGCACATCGCCAAAGCAGCAAGGAGTTGAGGTCTGTTAGACTTCTTCCCGCTCTCTGTTTCAATATATTCAGCAAGTATGGGCTTATTCTTTACATGGTTGTTTATAATTTCCCGTTGGGCTTCCACACCAAGACCTGAGATTTGTTGCTTCATGGTGGATTGCCTTAGATATGCTATGTATGTCTTCATAATTCACAATTATTAATAGTTGGTTACAAATGCTGAACGAACATTCAGCTTATGTAAGTAAGGACACCCAACTTAAAAATTGAATGTCCTTTTTAAGATGATACGCTATAACTGTCCTTCATCAGCGAAGCTGTAATATCCTGCATCCGTTAATATGAGGTGGTCTGTTACTGTTATTCTCATAAGTCTTGCAGCTTCTTTGACCTGTTTAGTAATCTCCATATCCTGCCTGCTTGGTTTCGTGTTACCGCTTGGGTGGTTATGAGCAAGAATGATAGCTACTGAATTGGTGAGCAATGCAGCTTGTAGAATTACTCTGACATCTACGGTCGTATCTGTTATTCCTCCCTCTGATATGAGAGTGTAGCCTAAAACTTGGTTGGATTGGTTTAGGAACAAGACTTTAAAATATTCCTTGTAACAGATTGTACCCTCCTTATATGTGGGGAGTAAGACCTTGTAAGCATCTTCCGAGCTATAAATTTTACTCCGAGCTTTCGATGTGGATTTGTAAGTGAGTTCCACTTCTCCAACTGTGTAATCAGCTTTCATAATCTATCTATAATTGAAATTTAAAGGGTTATTAATTGAGCGGATTTAACAAGAACAAACCCTAAACACAAGTGAATTTCTTCGCTTGCATCTAAGGCTTGTTCTATGTCTTTCCCTAAATATTCAATCAAAGGAAGTTCGGAGCATTAGTGAGTAATTGGTCGGCTGCGGGAATAGAGTTGTGAACATATACTCTGCCAACAGAAGATGTCTTTTTAATTGACGATGTGAGGTGGTAGTGCAATTATTAAAGCATTCTTTTTTCTTCGGCAGGTATAAGGGGGACTAAAATTGGGGTGCAGTCGGACGGTGCGAAGCACCGGGACGGCTGCGCCGCCCGTTGCTTCAATTAGTGTTGGTTCAGTAGTTCATCTTTGAACTTCTCCAGCTTGATTTTAGCACCGCCCCGATTGCTGCGTGTCACATCGAAATATTCCTCAATGAAAGGAGCGGACAGCTTGCACATTGTACCTTTCTTGCCGTCTCCATATCGGGAGTAGGTTATCCCGTAATAGTCCAACAGGTAAGAAATTCTATCAAGCACATCGTTTACGGGGATATATAAATCGTTACCCGTTTCCGTTTCAAATTCACGTCTTATGTCTGATAGGAACTCTCGGCTGAATCTCCGTTGCATGGCTTCTTTCTGCTCGGTCTGTTCCAACAGCTTCTTGATTGTAGTCTTGCTGTACTTCTGTTGTTCGATAGCTTCTTGCCCCAATTTGAAGAACGCATTGATGAGCCATTCTTCCTCTACGCACTTGGCTCGGATAAGCTGTACGGCATTTTCATCTTCCTTGATATTGCTTAAGACGGATACAATGAACTGCCATTTCTCTTTGGTCTTGGCTGCTTTGATTCTGTAAATGTCATCTTCACCGACTACTTCTTCTTCGGGCTGGAAGTCCACATTGAAATATCCCGTATCTTCGTATGCCTGTCTAAGCGCATCAAAGGAGAGGTAATATCTCTTAACCTGCTCGTCAAGTAACAGTTGCTCTATGGCGAACCTGTCAAATCCATTCCGTTCGGGATTTAAGACTTCATTCAACCGTAACCGTTTTAAGTCCTTGTCGAAATTGGTCGGGTCGTCCGCATTCAGTCTTTCTTTTTGAACGGCACGGTAAGATTTAATCCTCGCTGTAATGTCCCTATAGATTTCTTCATCGGAATTAACTTTAAGTTCATTCGGAATTGAAGCTATAACCGTAAGCGAGTTGTACCTCTTACCGTTTGGAAAGACGCGTCTGAATCTTCCTTGACATTGGATGGCTTCGGTGAACGGATTGATTAGGGTGTGCTTCACATGGTCGTAGTTCGACAACACAAGCACATCGCAAAGTTCTTTCAGATTGATGTCTATTGACGGGAAGAACCGCAAGGTAAACAAGTTCACCTTTCTTAGGGGAAGCTCCAACCTGTCCGTACTGTGTTCCAAGAAACGGCTCTTTAGCTTGTCGGCACTTTCCTTTGAACAGAACACCTTGTAATCATCCTCTTTTATTATTCCGTCATGCAGCAATGATTCCACGATGTTACAGATACCCTCTGTTGTCTTATAGAAGATGCACACATGGGGAGAGCCGTTATCCAACAGTCTTTTTACTTCCTGCTTCACCCGACTGTAAAAGCTACGGGTCGTTATCAAAGTCATATCTTCCCGATAGTCATAGTCGGGCTTAATTTCTATCCACTTGAATTGGTGGCGCAGGAATAGAGTTAAGGTGTACTTGCTCGGCTTTAACGGAGTGGCAGATACGAGAGCCTTTCCCTCGAACTTGAAGAACTCCTTCATCGGGGAAGATATGCTCCTACGGTAATCCGTGTCTTCCGTTATGTGTTCGGATTCATCGTACAAGTTGAAGAACTCCTTATAGATGTTCATCTTCAAGCTCTTGGCCGCCTTCAAGACTTTGGTCTGAAACCCTTCGGGAGTGGTGATGATTTTCTTGTATTTGATATTGGAGTTGTTGAGGTAGGCGGTCAGTTTCTTAACGGTTACTTCCTTGAACACTCCTTGCACTTCGTCAAATGCTTGCACTTTGTTCTCCACCGCAGAACGATACGGTTCGATTACGATAGAATTTCTCGGACTTAACTTCGGGTTCAATTCCATGTAAGTAGCACCTGTTCCTGTCATTACCTTATTAATAATGGCATTGCTCGGCAGCATGGGGTAGCCTTGTCTTTTTAAGGCTTCGGACAGATACTCTCCCTTGTGGATGTTCAGTACCTCCACTTCCAATGTCTTGTGCGTAGTGTCATTCATGGCTCATCGGATTTAGGGGGTAAGAAACTTGGAAGAACCTGTTATTATATGGGCATGATGATTTTGTTACCCCACCCGAAGAATGGAGTTCAGACCCATATAAAGTTGTAAAACTCGTGAGCCGATTAAGACTTGTCGGAGTGACAAGCACCGATTGGCGGCTCAATCCAATTGTTCGGATTCTTAAATTCATTGGCATAATTTGATGAATTTAGAAATTTAACAATTGGACTAAGGGGGGATAAATAAAAACTCCTACAACCAAGTTCCCTTACGATTGGATATAATTCACCCTTACAAGGTGTGAATGAATCTTCATCCAATAATAAGTTTCGGAGGTCATTGCTCCGAGAACTTAGTTGCAGAAGCCGCTACTTATATAGTAGAATTTAATTGCTGACTGACTTCTTATATGGTTGCCTTTCTTGATTATCTCACTTGATAACTGCACTGTCACGTGAACCATTAGGAGGGCTTATTTAAGTCTTAGCCCGTATCTTCTACCACGTTGTAGAATTGATGCAAAGATATAACTTTTCATTCATATTGCAATGGCTTCAAAGTAAATTCTTCATGGCATTACCTATCTGCTCATTGTCGAAACTGTCGAGGTAAGTTTGCGTTATCTTCTCCGAACTATGCCCTAAAGATTCACTGATAATAGCTGTTGAAACTCCTGCCCGTTTGAGAACTGTCGCATACGAGTGTCGGGCAACGTATGTGGTCAAGGGTAGTGGCAACTTCAATTTATCACCAATATCTTTGAGGTGCTTGTTTACCTTTGCCAACACCTTATGCAGCCTGTTTGCAACCTGTACTTCCGTCTTATGGAATGGTGAAAGTATCGGGAACAAGTAAGGCGAACGCTCGTTATTGTACTTTTGAATAATTTCAACAGCCTTATCCTGCAAGGGGATAATGATTTGCTTCTTGGTCTTCTTCCTGTAATAGACAAGCTGACCGTTCACTATGTTGCTCCGCTCCAGCATAGCCATATCAATAAAGTTGATTCCAGCAGTGAGGTAGGAGAACGTGAACAGGTCTATCGCCAAACATTCCATATCAGACTTGCCTTTATAATTGATGATTTTTTGAATGTCCTGCTTGGATATTGCTCTCTTGGCTGTCTGCTGATTCACCTTTGACAACTTGTAAGAATTGAAAGGGTAGGCGGTGGTCTGCTTGTTTTCGATTGCACGGTTGAATACCGCACGTAAATGTCTAAGCCGAGTTCCGATTGTATTTACCGCATAGTTGTTTGACTTCATCCACTGCTCATATTTCTTTAGCCAAGCAACATCAATATCAGAGAATGGCATGTCAAGATGCTTGTTGAACTTTACAAAAGAGGAATAGGACACTTCAAACATTCCTGCATATCTTAGTCTATGCTCGTTTTTGAGTGCTTGGATATAGTTCTTGAATCCTTCCCCAACAGATACGGGGTGCTTGGATTGTAGGGTGTCTGTGGCTTGGAGTAGAGTTGTGGCGGTAAACTCAGCGTTATTGACTTTCTTATCCAAGATGATTCGTTGGTATTCGCTAATCTTCTCGTTTATGAGAATGAGCAATGTTGCATAGTTAGGACACTTGGGCTTGGGCAGATTCTTCTTGAAGTCCCAATGCGCAGGATTGACAGAGATTCCTAAACTCTTGTACTTCTTCTTTCCATTCTTACAGATTCTCACCATAAGCGGTGATTCGCCATTCTTTAAAACCTTTGATTTGTAACAGGTTACATTAACTGTTGCTTCCATTCTTGGTTTAACTCTCGGTTTAACTGAACCATGTAAACCAACGCAATTTGGGCCTAAAAAAAGAGAGCTACTTTTATGTAACTCTCTGAATTTCTGGTGATCCGCCTGGGGCTCGAACCCAGGACCCCAACATTAAAAGTGTTGTGCTCTACCTGCTGAGCTAGCGAATCAATCCTTATTTGCAAATCAGTTATTTCCTGATTGCGGGTGCAAAGGTAGTGACTTTTATTTAATTTGCAAGCGTTTCGTGGAAAAAAGTTCCAATTATTTTTCCTTTTTACTGCTTGTTTCTTGATTATCAGTTGTTTCTACTTCATCATATTTTATCTTTTCTTTGTTGATAATAAAGCGTTGGTAGTAAGAGAGCATTAAAGTTGTTAACGGTAAAGCAATAATCATTCCCAACATTCCCATTAATGAGCCCCAGATAGAAAGTGATAAAAGGATAATGGCAGGATTTAGGCCGGTAATCTTTCCCATAATTTTGGGGACGAGAAAAGTATCCTGTATAATTTGTACGATAGCAAAGACAGCTAATGCGCACGCAATGATAATCCAGAAATTCTGCCCCGTATCCGCTGCTTTGAGGATAGCTAGCAATACAGTGGGAAGGAAACCTATGATTTGCAGATAAGGAACCATGTTGAGAGCACCGATGAAAAGTCCCAGAGCGATAGCCATTGGAAAATCAATAATGAGGAAACCTATGCTGAACAGGATACCTACGCAAAATGCCACCAAAGCTTGACCACGAAAATATCTGTTCATACCGTCCTGCACGTCATGAACCAGATTGGAGGCAAATGTACGGTACTTGTTCGGAAGCAGGTGCAACCACCCTTCGGCTATTGCTTCATAATCCAGCAATATAAAAATAACATATAATAAGATAATAAAGGACGCAAGAATGCTAAATAGAATATTGAGAGATTCTGCAAGCAAAGCCCACATCCTGGGCACGGTATCCTTGATAGCTGCAAGAATATTCTCCTCGCTTAATATACGGTTGAGCGCTTGAAGGTCGATATTCTCATGGATAAACTCGGAAAGATTTTGAGGGACGTTGTTGCCGGCACCGTTGGTGAGGTAAGTCACGAGCAAGTCATTCATTCTGCTGATTTCCGAAATCATTGGCGGTACTAACAGATAAAATAAGGATACTCCGACAACTGTAATCAGGAATAATGCACAGAGGATAGAGACGATACGACTTTTCAACTTCAGCTTGTATTGGAAGAATTTGACCAGCGGATAAACCATGTAAGCGATCAGCCACGCAATAAAGAAGGGCAATAACACTCCGCTCAGTCGTTCCACCAGCATTAATATTCCTACCACCAATACACATCCGATGGCACCACGTATAAAACTGTCGAATGTTATTTTTTTCCTTTCCATATATGTAATTGTTAGTTTATATTTTTTGTCCGTCCTCTTCGAGCGCACGGAGATAACACTCCCTGCAGAGAGGCTCATATTCTGCTGTTTCTCCTAAAAGAACCTGTTTGTCATTCTTCACCGTGCGATGCGAGAAAGAAGCCAACTGTCCGCATTTCACACAGATAGCGTGCACTTTTGATACTTCGTCTGCAATGGCGCATAACTGAGGCATTGGTCCGAAAGGGTTCCCTTTGAAGTCCATATCCAGTCCGGCGATGATGACACGTACACCATTATTGGCAAGCTGGTTGCAGATATCAATTAGTCCGCTGTCGAAAAACTGAGCTTCGTCAATACCCACTACATCTATTTCGGAAGTGAATAGCAGGATACTTGCCGATGAGTCGATAGGAGTAGAAGCGATAGAGTGACTATCGTGTGAAACCACATCTTCTTCCGAATAACGGGTGTCGATAGCTGGTTTGAATATCTCCACACGTTGGCGGGCAAACTTGGCTCTTTTCATTCTACGAATTAGTTCCTCCGTCTTTCCGGAAAACATGGAGCCGCAGATAACTTCGATTCTACCTCTTCTTTTAGTCTCTTGTATATGATCTTCTGAGAATAATACCATGATATGATTTCGTGCTTCCTTGATTAAATAAATGTGTGTACAAAGGTAGCATAACTTTTTTGAAATAAAATAGTGTTGGCATTGTAACTTTCTTGTCTCGCTTTTGTAAATCCGCTCCGATACTTTTGCAGCCGTAAATCAGGATTTATTTATTAATATAATTAAATGAAAACAATGTTTAAGGTAAAAGTTTGTTTGTTGATGCTGTTGTGCAGTGTGGCTGCTGCAATGGCAAATCCCCCTGTGCCTGTTGAAAAGGTGAAAGGTACGATTAAAACGCCGAACGGAGAACCCGTTATCGGAGCTACTATTATTGAGAAAGGAACAACTAATGGTACCATAACGGATGTCAATGGTAACTTCGTATTGAAGATTATGAACAAGATAGGCGAACTGGAGGCTGCTTGTGTAGGGTTCAAAAAGGTTGTGTTTAAACCGGAAAAAGAGATTGTCAGTCTGATAATGGAAGAGGATACCAAAGTGCTTGGGGAAGTCGTGGTTACTGCCCTGGGTATCACCCGCGAGGCTAAATCATTGGGATATTCGGTACAGAAGTTGGGAGGTGACGGAGTGGTGCAAGCGCACGAATCCAATTTTGTGAACGCGTTGAGCAACCGTATTGCAGGTGTGCAGATTACGAATTCTTCTGGTGGCATCGGAGCTTCTTCGAGTATTCAGATACGTGGTCAAAACTTCGTGGGCGGATACAACTATAACAACTCTCCTTTATTTGTGGTAGACGGTGTGCCTATTAGTAATAACAATGAGCAGTCTACTCGAAGTTTCACCGGACGCCAGGACTACAATAATCCTAATTTTACATCAGGTGAAGCTGAAGTAGACTACGGAAACGCTGCCGGAGAGATAAATCAGGAAGATATTGAGAGTGTTTCTATTCTGAAAGGTCCGAACGCTTCGGCTCTTTACGGTGCACGTGCCGCTAACGGAGTGATTCTGATTACCACCAAAAGCGGGAAAGGGCAAAAAGGACTTGGAGTGACATATAGCTCTACCGTTTCTTTTGAGACTGCCCTTCGGCTTCCGGAATTTCAGAACAGTTTCGGCCAGGGGCTGGAAGGAAAATACGCTTATGTTGACGGTGCCGGAGGTGGTGTGAACGATAAGGACGTAGCCAACTGGGGCCCCGCAATGAACGGGCAGCTTATTACTCAGTTTGACTCTCCGTTGGATGATAACGGAAACCGGATTGCAATCCCTTTTGTGTCCGGAGGTAATCAATTGGAAGATTTCCTTCAGACGGGACATAATATCTCTAATACAATCACGCTGAGTAACTCGAACGATAAACTGAATTATCGCTTGACGTATACTAATAATCAGCAGAAGGGTATTGTCCCTAATACCGGGCTGGCGAAGAATACGATAGGTTTGTCTGCCGGATATCAGATCATTCCACAGTTGCGTGCCGATGTGACTATGAACTATGTACATACCAACAGCGACAACCGGGCAAGTACGGGAGCGAAGAACGCTGACAACATCATGGCTATTTTCTTGAAAATGCCGCGAAATGTCAGTCTGAATTCCTTGCAGCAGCAGTGGCGTGATGGAAAAGAAAATGTAGCCCAGAATACACCTATCGGTGATGAAACGTCTACAGGAATCAACAACCCTTATTTTGTGGTCTACAATAATCTCAACGGAAATACCCGCGATCGTGTCTACGGAAATCTTCGTTTGAAATATGATATTCTCAAGGGGCTGTCTTTACAAATCCGTTCGGGGCTTGATGTATATTCGGACAAGAGAACGATGCGTCATGCCGTAACTTCACAATCTTTCTTCAACGGTTATTATCAGGAAGATGACGTTTCTTTTATGGAAATAAACAATGACTTTCTGTTGAGTTACCGTCTGCCGGATGAGGCTGTAAGAAACTTCGGGTTCAGTATTTCTGCCGGAGGAAATATGATGAACCAGATATCCAAGCGACTGGGGGCCATTGCACCGGAACTGACTATTCCCGGGGTATACAACCTGACAAATAATGCTAAACCGATTCTTGCGGGTAATTCTCTTACACAGAAGAAGGTGAACAGTTTGTATGTAACGGCACAGTTCAGCTATTTGAACGGATTGTTTCTTGATCTGACAGGAAGAAACGATTGGTCAAGCGCGTTGCCCAAGAAAAATAATTCTTATTTCTATCCTTCGGCTTCTCTGAGTGCTGTGCTGACAGACTTGTTCGATATAAGGAGCAATATCCTGACATTTGCCAAAGTAAGAACAAGTACCTCTATGGTACGTCGGGATTTGGAACCTTATCAGACGGCTTCCAACTTTATCATTTCTCAAGGGTGGGGAGGTAACTCTACTGCAACTGCCAATAATAACTATCCAAACCCGGATATCAAACCGGAGAAAGTAGTATCCTACGAGTTTGGTGGTGATTTTCGCTTTTTCAATAGCCGCGTAGGGATCGATGTGGCTTACTATAAAAGTATTACTACTGATTTGATTATTCCGATCACGCTGAATCCGTCTGCCGGATATGATACGAAACTGATGAATGTTGGAAAGATGACTAATCAGGGAATAGAGTTAATGGTCAACGTGGTTCCTGTGCGTACCAAAGACCTTGAATGGAGCTTGAACTTCAACTTCTCCAAGAATAAGAACAAAGTAGTTGCTTTGGCGGAAGATAAAGGAATCTCACGTATTCGCCAAATTGAACGGTGGGCCTCTCTGGAATTACGTACTGAAAACACTAAGGGCGATGGTTCTTATGGTTCTCTTTACGGTGATTATCTGGTATACAAAGACGGACAACTGCAACTGAAAAACGGCCTGCCGGTAGAAGAAAACGGTGACTGGGGATATTTGGGAAATGTGAATCCTGATTGGACGGGTGGTCTTGGTACGGATTTCAAATATAAGAACTGGACGTTCAGTGCGCTTTTCGGATTTCAGCACGGAGGTTCTGTTTACTCACGTACTTATATTGAAGGGATGAGAAATGGTTCGTTGAAAGAATCTCTGGCATGGCGTGATGCTGACGGAGCCGGAATGATTGTAGCAGACGGTATCGATGTGGAAACGGGACAGAAGAATACAGTGGCTGTACCGGTGAGAAACTACGTGCAGGCGTACTATGACAACGATATGATTGCCACCTTCGACGCTTCTTACGTGAAGCTGCGTGAACTGAAAATCGGATATACCCTTCCAAAGAAATGGCTGAAGAATACTCCGTTGAAAAACGTCTCTGTATCAGCTTTCGGACGTAATCTCTTTATCTGGACGGATGTCCCCAACATTGATCCGGAAGTTGCTTCTTACGATGGGCAACTGAAAGGGATAGAAACAATGTCTTTACCTTCTACCAGAAGCTTTGGATTCAATCTTAACGTAACTCTCTAATAAACAACAGAAATCATGAAAAGAAATAAAATAACTTTGTTGCTTGCCGCATTTCTACTGGTGTGTGGTTGTAGTGACTTCGAAGAGATTAATGTCAACCCCAATAATCCCCCGACTGTTCCTGCCAATCTTCTTTTGCCGACTGTTATCAGTACTGCTGTTTCTTCAATGACGGGTAGTGGCAATGGAGCTGCCGGACAGTTTATCCAACACATTAACTATATCGGAGGAAGTAACGAAAGTTTCGGGCGTTTCAATATAACCGGGGCTTCTTTCCGCGAAGAATGGAATGCTCCGATGCGTAGTGTAAAGGATATTAATCAGATCCTTGATATTGCAGAGAAAAACAATCAGCCTCAGTATAAGGCATTGGGATTGATCTGTAAAGTATATGTTCTCTCATTGATGACGGATGCGTATGGTGATATTCCGTATAATGAAGCTGGAAAAGGAGATGTCAGCGGATTGGAATTTCCGCATTATCAGGAACAGAAGGAAGTGTATCGATTAATGCTTGCCGACCTTGAAACTGCAAATCAGCTATTGAAGTCATTAAAGGCTGACGCTACTATTAGTGACGATATTCTTTTTAATGGAGATGCAGTGAAATGGCGTAAATATGCAAATTCTTTAAAAGTACGTATCCTGATGCGCCAGTCGGCGAAGAAAGATGTGTCTGCCGATATAGCTGCGATCTTCAACAATGCACAGGAATATCCCGTCTTTACTTCTATTGACGACCAGGCAACACTGGTGTATAACAATACCGTTGATTTCTACAAGTGGTATATACAACCTAAAAACCTGCCTTCTGACGGATCGGGTGTTATATTCGGAGATAATTTCCGGGTAAGTGAAGCCATAGTAGATGCTCTGCAAACCAAGGATGATCCTCGTTTACCGGTTTATGTTGCTCCGACAAAGCATTCTTTTGAAGCACATCGGGCAAATGCTTCTGTACCTTTTGTCTATCGCGGGCAACCGGCGGGACTGAGTGCGGCAGAGCAGAATGAGATTGATAAGGATGATTATTCAGTATTGAGCAGTACGATCCGAAGCGAAAGCCGTGCTTTCGTGATGACTTTTGCTGAACTTCAGTTTCTGAAAGCGGAAGCGATTATCCGAGGTATGATAACAGGGAATGCAGCCGATGAATATGCCAAAGGTATCAGAGCTTCTATGCAGAAGTGGGCTGCTATTTCTTCTGATGACGTGGACGTCTATCTGGCACGTCCGGATGTGGCATTGAATACAGCTCAGAATGAAGCATTGAAACAAATAGGTACACAGGCATGGATTGATAGTTTTCTGAATGGTTTTGAGGCATTCGCAAATTGGCGGCGTACCGGGTATCCGGAGTTGAAGGTCGGTACATCGGTATCAAGTGCTATTCCCGTGCGCTATATCTATTCGGATAACGAGCAGAACAACCCGAATCTGATTTCATGGACAAATGAGAAAATCGGACGCATGGTGAATGAAACAGATATGGTATGGTTTCAACCTCAGAAATGGAATACAAATGTTAATCGATAAATGATAGATAGAATGAAAAAGTTATATAGTATCGTAGGAATGTGGATCGTGTCGGCCTTTTGTTTATTGTCGGCTCAATCACGTGTTTATTCTTCAGTCGAGAATGTACATTCTCATAATGATTATTTGCAGAATGTACCTTTTTATACTGCATACTCCGCACGGTGTGCTTCTATCGAAGCTGATGTGTTTCTGGTAGACGGAGAGTTGTATGTGGCTCATAAAGAGAATGAAATTAATAAAGCCCGTAAACTCCGGAATCTTTATTTGAATCCGATCAGGGAACAATTTGAAATGAATGGCGGCTCCGGTTACCCGAACGGAAAGAGCTTCCAGCTACTGATTGACTTGAAAACAGATTATAAGGAAACAATGAAGGTGTTGGAACAGCAACTATTGGAATATCGGGATTGTTTTGATGTAAAGAAGAATCCTTTGGCAGTCCGGGTGGTTGTCAGTGGCTTTCTCCCTTCACCGGAAGAATTTTCCAATTACGCAGATTTTATTTTCTTCGACGGAAGACCCCGATTCATCTATACGCCGGAACAGAGCCTGCGTATACCTATGATGAGTACTTCTTTCCGGACATTGACTCAATGGAACGGATTGGGAAGAATGGTAGAAACCGATTACAACAAGGTAAAAGCGTTTATAGATAAAGCTCATGCCGAAGGGAAAGCGGCACGTTTCTGGGGGTGTCCCGATACCAAAACGGCTTGGAATACTTTTATGAAACTAGGATTGGACTATCTGAATACCGACCATCCTGCTTTGCTGGATGATTTCCTGAAACGTTATCCGAAGAACTTTTATACCAGCAAGGGAAAGTTTCATGAGATTTATCAACCCACCTATAAAAATGACGGAAGCAAGAAAATGCCTAAGAATGTCATTGTGCTTATCTCCGACGGCGGTGCGGGGCAAGGGCAGATGTGGGCTGCGGCTACGGCTAATGGCGGCAAGCTGAATCTGATGCAAATGAAGAATATCGGACTGTTGAAAACGAATCCGACAAATGACTATACGACTGATTCGGCTGGAGCTGGAACTGCATTGGCTACCGGGCAGAAAACCCGTAACCGCCGTATCGGTACCGACTCTCTGGGTAATAAAATACAAAACATAACGGAAGCTTTGGCCGCAAAAGGAGTTCAGACAGGAATCATCAGTAATGACGGAATCACGGGAGCTACTCCTTCCGCTTACTATGCTCATCAACCGGAACGGGACATGGGGCAAGAGATAGCGGAAGATTTGCTTACTTCGCCTGCAGATCTGGTGATAGCCGCACCGGTGGAGGCTTTTGCAGCAAACGATAGTCTGTTGACGAAGCAATTGCGGGAGAAGAATATAGCAGTCTGTAACCAATTGCCCCAGCTGAGTCAGGTTCCTTTAAACCAGCGTGTTATCTGTTTGCAAGGAGATGACTATGGAAAGAATTTTCGGATGATAGAAGAATCTTTCAATACAGTGATAACCCGTCTTTCGGCAGGTAAGAAAGGTTTCTTCACCATGATAGAAGGAGCAAAAGTTGATAAAGGCGGCCACGCTAATGATTTGTATACAGTGGTGGACGAATATCTGTCTTTTGACCGCTTGGTGGGGAAAGCTCTCGAATATGCCGATCAAAACGGAGAAACATTAATACTTGTACTCTCTGATCATGAGACGGGAGGATTGACTTTATTGGACGGTGATTATAAAACCGGAACTGTAACTGGGAATTTCTTTACGAATGACCATACAGGGATTCCAACGCTTTTATATGCTTATGGCCCCTGTTCACAGTATTTCTGCGGTTTTGCTGAAAACTCATCCTTATTTGATAAAATTCTGGGTTTCTATAAGTAATAGATACTGTCGATTCTGATAATATGGATAATATCCCCGAATGTATCTTTTTGCATTGCCGAAAAGTACATTCGGGGATGTTTTTTAGTACATAATTTAATATGCAAGAACTGTTAAATTATCCATTATTTTAAGTTATTGCATAAATTATTCCTACATTCGCACCATATTAAATAATAGACGGACATGAAACAGAAGCTATTAACAGATATCGAGTTGGATGTTCATGAGTTGAAATACCTCATGGAGTCATTCTCAAAGGAGTCGACTCAGACTTTGTCTGAACTGTTGAAGCGGAGTATTACACGGATGCAGGGACATTTGGATGAACTCTTGCAGGATGTGGATACTGTTTGTGAAAGTTTGCCGCCTTCTCCTATCGTAGAAGAATATAAAGAATCAGACACTTTTGTAGCGGAACCGGAACCTCCTGTTGTGGAAGAAACAATTGAGGAGGAAGAGGAAGAACCTGTTGCTGATGAATCAGTGACAGAGGAGTCTGTATTTATTGAGGATGAGGTGAGTAAGCCGACCGTATTGGGAGAAAGTATCAAACTGTCCGCCGGAGGGTTACGTCAATCTATCAGTCTGAATGATTCATTCCGTTTCTCACGCGAGTTGTTTGGTGGAGATACAGACTTGATGAATCGTGTGATCGAACAAATATCAGTCATGAGCTCCTACAAGACTGCTGTTGCATTTCTTTCCTCGAAAGCCGATATGAACGAAGAAAATGAAGCAGCAATTGATTTTCTGGAGTTGTTAAAGAAGTATTTTAACCAATCAGCGTAATAAAAAATATATGGGAAAGTTGTATGTAGTACCTACGCCGGTAGGAAATCTGGAGGACATGACCTTTCGGGCTATCAAAGTTCTGAAAGAGGTCGACTTGATTCTGGCAGAGGACACGCGCACTTCCGGTATCTTGCTGAAACACTTTGAAATAAAGAACGCAATGCAGTCCCACCACAAATTTAATGAACATAAAACGGTGGAAAGTGTTGTTAATAGAATAAAGGCAGGTGAAACAGTTGCGTTAATTTCGGATGCTGGAACGCCCGGAATTTCCGATCCTGGATTTCTTGTTGTTCGTGAATGTGTACGTAACGGTATCGAAGTAGAGTGCTTGCCGGGGGCGACAGCCTTTGTTCCGGCACTTGTAGCTTCGGGATTGCCGAATGAAAAGTTTTGCTTCGAGGGGTTTCTGCCTCAGAAGAAAGGACGGCAGACACGATTGAAGGCATTGGCAGAAGAACATCGTACAATGGTGTTTTATGAATCGCCTCACCGATTGTTGAAGACATTAACTCAGTTTGCCGAGTATTTCGGAGCTGAACGTCAGGTAACCGTGTCGCGTGAAATATCCAAGCTCCATGAGGAGACGGTTCGCGGCAGTCTGGCGGAATTGATAGAACACTTTACCGCTACCGAACCGCGGGGCGAGATTGTGATAGTATTAGCAGGAATAGACGATTAAAATAACTTCATTTAAAAACGTAAAACGTAAACGTATGAAAAAGTTAGCAGTTTTATTTGTATGCGCAGCCATGTTGGCTTCGTGTGATGGCTTTAAAGGTGGAAGTAAGGACCTGAAAGCTGAAAATGACTCTCTGTTGATGGAACTGAACCAGCGCAATGCTGAACTGGATGATATGATGGGAACTTTCAATGAAGTTCAGGAAGGTTTCCGTAAGATCAATGCTGCCGAAAGTCGTGTAGACTTGCAGCGCGGTACTATTACCGAAAATTCTGCTAGTGCCAAACAACAAATCGCTTCTGATATTGAATTCATCTCCAAGCAGATGGAGGAAAACAAAGCTCAGATTGCTAAATTGCAGGCTCAGTTGAAAAATAGCAGTTATAATTCTGCTCAGATGAAAAAGGCAGTTGCCGCTCTGACTGCTGAATTGAATGCTAAACAACAACGTATCGAAGAACTTCAAACCGAACTGGCTTCCAAGAATATCCGTATTCAGGAACTGGATGCTGCTGTAAGCGATCTATCTGCTGCCAAAGAAACGCTGGTTGCCGAAAACGAAGCGAAAGCTAAGACAGTTGCCGAACAGGATAAGAGCCTGAATGCTGCATGGTTTGTATTCGGAACAAAATCCGAACTGAAAGCCCAGAAGATTCTTCAAAGTGGTGATGTGCTGAAAAGCGCTGATTTCAACAAGGATTATTTCACTCAGATTGATATCCGTACAACAAAAGAAATCAAGTTGTACTCTAAACGTGCTGAGTTGTTGACTACTCATCCTGCCGGTTCTTACGAATTGGTGAAAGATGACAAAGGTCAGTTGACTTTGAAGATTACGAATCCTACTGAATTCTGGAGTATATCCAGATACTTGGTTATTCAGGTAAAATAAGGTAGACACCTCTTTTGAATTGCCAATGTGCTGATTCCTGAATGCAAGAAATTAGCACATTGGCTTTTTGTTTCTTATATATACCCCCGTAACTGTTGATGAAATATAGAAATCTTTTTTTTGATCTTGACGACACTATCTGGGCTTTTTCCCGTAATGCTCGCGATACTTTTGAAGAAGTCTATCGGAAATATTCATTCGAACGTTATTTTGATTCGTTCGATCATTATTATACGATTTATCAGCAACGGAATACCGAACTCTGGATTGAATATGGTGAGGGGAAGATAACGAAGGATGAACTGAACCGGCAACGTTTTTCTTATCCTTTGCAGGCGGTAGGAGTGGAGGATGAGACCTTGGCTGAAAAGTTCTCGGAAGATTTCTTCGCAATTATTCCTACCAAAAGCGGTTTGATGCCTTATGCGAAAGAGGTGTTGGAGTATCTGGCTCCGAAATATAATCTTTATATACTGTCCAACGGTTTTCGGGAATTACAATCACGTAAAATGCGTTCAGCAGGCGTAGACATCTACTTTAAAAAGGTTATCCTTTCCGAAGATCTCGGGGTACTGAAGCCGTGGCCTGAAATATTCAACTTTGCTCTTTCCGCCACTCAGTCCGAACTGCGCGAATCATTGATGATTGGTGACAGTTGGGAAGCGGATATAACCGGGGCACATGGAATAGGGATGCACCAGGCTTTTTACAATGTAACCGGTCGTACCTCATTTCCTTTTCAGCCTACTTATCACATTTATTCTTTGAAAGATTTGATAGATTTATTATAGATTTTATGGATTAAGTCGTATTTTTGTCGTGTTTAATAAATGCATAAAAATGCGATACTGCCATGGATAGTACACTTTTCCCGTTTGCCTTGCTTTGTTTCACTTCGTTCTTTACGTTGACCAATCCTTTGGGGACAATGCCCGTCTTTCTTACAATGACTCATGGAATGACGGATAAGGAACGTCAGTCTATCGTGCAACGTGCCACCATTGTGTCGTTTGTCACATTAATGGTTTTTGTTTTTGCCGGTCAGTTTCTTTTTAAGTTTTTCGGGATCTCTACTGATGGATTTCGTATTGCCGGTGGGGTGATTATCTTCAAAATTGGTTTTGATATGCTTCAAGCCCGCTACACGCCGATGAAGTTGAAGGATGAAGAAATAAAAACTTATGCTGATGATATTTCAATTACTCCTCTCGGGATACCAATGTTGTGTGGTCCCGGAGCGATAGCGAATGCTATTGTTTTGATGCAGGATGCTCACAACTTCGAAATGAAAGGGATTTTGATAGGAACTATCGGACTGATTTATCTGCTGACTTTCTTTATTCTCCGTGCTTCCACGAAATTGGTGAGTGTCTTGGGAGAGACGGGGAATAATGTAATGATGCGTCTTATGGGATTGATCTTAATGGTGATCGCAGTAGAATGTTTCGTCAGTGGGTTGAAACCGATATTAGTGGATATAGTGAGAGAAGGGATGGTTGGTGTCTTAAAATAAGAATAGTGAAAAACCGGGTAGTGGAAAAGTTACTCACTACCCGATTTTTTGTTGTTTGCAGATGAATGAATTATCTGTTACCGCCTGCCCACCAGACTTTTTCGTTATAAACATACTGTCCATTTCCATAAGCAGCTTTCACTTCTGCGTTTGTCGTTGTGTCACTATTGCCATATGGACAACGTAAGGGGAAAGGCTTGGTATTCTGTAATTGAATGAAGCTTTCAGTAGGTGCTGTCATTCTACGGAGGTCATTATAAGATTCTGTAGCTTCTCCGGAAGCTCCCCATAGTGCAAAATATTTTTGTATCATGGTAGTTTTCAGAGGCTCATTCGTATATGTAGCTTCTACAGTGTTGTCAAAATAGCTATTCGCTTCTTCTTCCGTGATAGCGCTAGCTGGGTTTAGTAATGTGTTTCCCAATTCTTTTCTGGAAATACTAAAACTGTTCTCTGCATTTAGCAATCCGGCTACCACAGCCTCTTTCAAGGCGCTTTTTGCATCACGTCCCAATCGGCATAAAGCTTCTGCTTCTAAGAACTTTAACTCATGGAAGCTCATTAAAAGAGTAGGGGCTGTTGCTGAATACATAAACAGCGATGTACCATATTTGCTGGTTCCTTGTTCCGGTGTTCCGCTAGGTGCATATACATCAGTATCAGGAGTCCCCGGAGCTTGTACTTTTCCTTCTTTCTCTTTGTCTAGTTTTGTAATGAATGCCCTGGACAGACGTGGGTCATTATATTCAGCTAGTTTGCTTCTCATGCTTTCGCTTGCTCCCAATGCTGCACGTGCTTTGAAGAAACCATAAAGTGGATTTATGTTATTGACATCATATACACTGAATGCTGCCTGTTCTTCTGTGTTTTTAAAAGACTTGCTTACATACTCCAACACTTTCTCCATATCAGCGTCTTTATTAGTTGACCTTTGAAGTAGGTGCATCGTATAGCGTGCTTTCAGGGCATATGCAAATTTGAGCCATTTTTCTGCATCTCCTTGGTAAAGTAAATCTTGACTGGATGGATCTATTAAATCCTCTTGTTGTAAGTCTGCAATAGCGTCATCCAGATATTGCATTGCTTGTTTATAAATATCCTCTTGTTTATCCATTTTGGGATTTAGATAAACGGGGGAACCATTTTCGTCAACTAAGGCAGCTTGGCTGCACGGAGCATCGCCAAACATATCTGCTATTAATGCACAGTTGTAGGCTGCTAATACTTCGGCCATGCCTTTGGTTGTATAATTGCCGTAATCTATCCCTCCATCACTACATTGGTTAATTATGATACGGGCGGATTTTAATGTTGAGTACAGGTTGTTCCATGTATTATTGAAAGTGGAAGATGATGTCGGTTCACTTTCTCTGGTTTCTGCATAATACAATTGATTGTCAACACCTACTTCATATTCAATATATGAAGATAGATAAGTATTTAAGTCTCCTCCTGCATTTGAAAACGCGGTAGAGGTTATTACATCAGTTAGGATAAATCTTCCAGCCACGCTTTGTGTGTGTCCATGATCTTTATTTATTCTATCCATTGCATCTTCCGAACATCCGGAAAGGACAACTGATAAAACGCCAACGGCAAAAAATCCTTTAATTATAGTATATGTTTTCATCTTTCTTTTTAGCTAATTAGAATTTTACATTAAATCCGAAGCCATAACTGGCCGTTCCGGGTAAAGAGAAACGTTCGAATGCGCCTCCCATATTGTCATTGCCTTGTGAAGCCTCTGGGTCGAATCCTTTAAATTCTGACCAAACTAATATGTTACGTGCAAAGACATTTACGTTTACGTTTAGCCATTTTTTGGAGAGGACCGGATAGCTTATGGATAATTCACGTAACTTAATATAAGAGTTGTCATAAATATAAGACTCGTCAATAGACCTTCTTCTTGTGAAATAGGATTGAGCATCAGATACCTTTATGTCATTAGGAGCATAAATCGGATTTCCATTGGTATCTTTACCCGTTTCTTTAACTGAGTTTTCTACAATAAAATCAGTTTTACGCATATCTCCAGATAATTTACTCACACCGTAATAGTTCATCTCGCCAGCGGTACCGGAATACATTTGACCGCCTTGTTTCCAATCAAATACAGCTGAAATGCGGAACTTGTATAATTCAATATTAGTATTGAACCCCAGGCGGAAATCGGGAGATACAGTTCCGATGACCGCATCTTCTCCTTGCATGGGGAGCCCGTTTTGATCTACAACTATCTTACCTTCATTATTGCGCATATAGCTTTTTCCATAGATTACAGGGAATTTGTCACCAATTCCGGCACGTACTTGTGGAGTAACAAAACCTCCTAACATAATGCTTTCTACTCCTGGAGCCAGTTCATCAACATAATTGTCGATTTTGGAGAAGTTGAAGGCAAAATCAAGTTTAAAGTTCTTTGTATCTACCGGAGAAATGCCCAAGGTCACTTCATGAGTATTAGTATGTATCTTACCTCCGTTCATTATCATACTTGAGGCTCCGGTTGAACCAGCTAAAGGAACTTCAAATATCTGATCCTTTACATTCTGACGTGAGTAAGTATAATTCAATGTGACCAATCCGTTGAAGAAAGTAAGATCAGCTCCTATCTCGTATGATTTTGTATTCTGTGGCTTTAAGTTGGGATCATATACTTTATAGTATGGTACATAAGCCATTGCTCCGGCTATTGGGTATACAATAGGATTCCCCATATAGAAACCGCCACCATAAGCGGGAGTGTAGTAATAGCTTTGAGTATAATCTCCTGCCATACCTACTTCTGCGTAGGAGGCACGTATTTTACCGAAAGTTAATATATTGTTCTTTAACGGTGCCAATTCTGTAAAAATGAATCCTAATGAGACTGATGGATAAGTGAAAGAACGATTGTTACGAGGCATACTTGAAACGATGTCATTACGTATACTTCCACTTAAGTAGAGCATATTTTTCCATGCAACTGATACATTTGCAAAATTACCTACGGTTCGTTTTTTATTGTATTGACTTTCATTGGAAAATACAGAAGCATTATTTAAGTGATTCCAGCCCGGAAAGTTGAAATTCATGCTATACGCATATTCGTATTTTGTCTTTTTATCAACAAATTCATTACCGATTAAAGCGTCTAATGCCCATTCATCATTAATATTCCATGTGTAAGAGGCAGTCAGTAATGAGTTTAGCTCATTAACAGTATAGTGATATTCCGAATCTTCACCTGTAGCGGCCCAAGTGCTTCCATATCCATAAATTTCAGAATAGTTAGTTGTATAAGCATCGTCACCTATTTGATACTTAATATCCAGTTTATGGTTGTCGGTCCCGAATTTAGTGGAGTATTTCACAAAGGCATTTCCAAAGAAGCGTTGTGAACGTTCTGAAAATTGATTATTATCGACAGCCCAGTAAGCATCGTCAATCCAATCACTACGATAGGTATTTTGAGTATATAGGTCACCTTCTATATGGGAAGGAATGCCTGCCATATTATAACTAACAGGAGCATTGTAAACAGTAGCAACTACACTTGTGTTGGCAGTAGATTGTTTTGTGATCTTTGAAGTCACAAAATTCCCATTAAATCCGGTAGTCCAGTTGGGGTGCAGTTGTGCTTCTGCTGATAATTTTACATTGTATCTATCCATACCTGTTGAGGGAACAATACCATTGGTAGTGGTATTACCCATAGAGAAAGAGTAGTTCCCTTTATCAAATTTTTGGGCTACATTCACATTGTTGCTCCACGATACACCAGTTTCGAAGAAGTCTTTCATGTTGTTATATGCTTTTGGAGTAGCCCAAGGGTCCATACCGGCTGCTGCAAGCTGAGGAACGTAATACCTGTCTGGTTGTTTACCATACTTATTGGTGTAACTATTATTAGTATTTCCACCATAGTTAGGATCATTAGGTAATTCTGAGATTCTAGGACCCCATGCAAAAGGTGATAAGGGATCAAATACTCCTTTAGAGCCTTGTGCGTATTCTTGTTGTAACTCTGGCAGGGTTGAGATCTTATCGAATGAAAGGTTGGTGCTAAAAGTGATGTTTGGTTTCCCTTTATTTGCTCCTTTACCACTTTTAGTAGTGATAACAATAACACCGTTCGAGGCCCTCATTCCATATAATGCAGAAGCAGCCTGTCCTTTCAGTATATTAATACTTTCGATGTCGTTAGGATCAATATCGACTGCACGATTAGCATAGTCTGTGCCATATGCTCCGTCAGTAAGAGATGTACTAACATCGGCAGTAGAAGCAATTGGCATACCGTCAATTACATATAAAGGGGTATTATCTCCTGTGAAAGAACGGGAACCGCGAATGGTTATTTTAGAAGAGGCTCCCGGCATACCCGATGAAGGAGTGATGTCAATACCTGATACTTTTCCTTGTAATGCACCTGCTAAATCCGTATTGGCCGCCCGTGTCAGTACATCTGATTTTACATCTTGTACAGCATATCCTAATGCTTTTTTCTCACGTGAAATACCCATTGCTGTCACAACTATCTCATCTAATTTTTGTGCATCAGCTTTCAGTATGACTTTTAAGGTCGGTTTAATAATGACTTCCTGAGTCTGCATTCCAATATACGAAATCTGCAAAGTCTTTGCAGAACTTGGTACATTTGCCAAATTAAAATTACCATCCACATCTGTGATTGTACCTTGAGTAGTACCTTTTACTAACACAGAGGCGCCAACAACTGGCTGCCCGTCTTCTTCAGAAATCACAACACCTGTGATCTTCTGAGTTTGGGCAGTTACCAGACTTATGCCCACAAAAAGGCATGCCAATAACAGCATCAATTTTCTTTTCATAAATTCTCTCTTAAAGTTTAACTTTACATTAATTGTTTCTTTACTCTAACAATTTGCAAATATATTAATAAATATGAAACTAACAATTCATTTAATAAAAAAAGGTTGCAAATATGGCATTCTGTTATTCAATTGCTAATATTTATGCTAATAAGCATAGATATTGGCTGCAAAAGTTTTGATTTCAAAACTCAGAAGCGACACTTTGCAAAAGCAAAATGCTCATTTTAATATTTCACATACTCATTTTTAGTCACAAAACACCTCTATTAACAAACCTTTTTGCTTATTTTGAAAAAACATCAATAAAAAAGTGGCATTTAATTTAAAGTTTTGTGAATACTTCATTTTTGAGGATTTATTTTTTTAGAGATATTAATGCATATTCAACCCTGGCGTAGCACAGAACTACGTCTAATTTGTTCTATTATTAATTAAAAAACTGAAGTATGGAAAAGATTAGTTACAACCTTGTGTTTAACAGAAAAAAAAGATTGAATAAAAAGGGAATGGCATTAGTACAGGTAGAAGCTTATTTAAATAGAAGAAAAATATATTTCTCTACTAAGATATACCTTAAACCTGAACAGTGGGATACGAAACGTAGAATGGTAAAGGGACATCCTAATGCAGACGTATTGAATCGTATGTTATACGAGCACATTGCGGCTATTGAACAAATAGAACTTGGATTATGGCAACAGGGGAAGAGTATTTCTTTGGAGTTATTAAAGGATTCCATCGATAAACCTGTAAGCAACGGTAGATCGTTCTTAACTTTCTTCAGAGAAGAAGTCGCTAATTCTTCTTTGAAAGAAAGCACCAGACAGAATCACCTGTCTACTCTGGAGCTACTCCAAGAATTTAAGAAGGAAGTACAGTTCACGGACCTGACATTTGAATTCGTGTCTTCATTTGACAATTATCTGCAATCCAAGGGATATCACCTGAATACGATTGCCAAACATATGAAACATTTGAAACGTTATGTTAACGTCGCTATAAATAAGGATTATATGGACGTGCAGAAATATGCATTCAGAAAATATAAAATAAAAAGTGTAGAAGGCAGACATAGTCATCTATCACCGGAAGAATTGCATAAATTGGAGGATTTACAGCTAGGAGGAAAATATGCTAAATTGCAAAAGACAAAAGATTCCTTTTTATTTTGCTGTTACGCCGGATTACGATACTCCGACTTTACCAATTTGACATCTGCAAATATTGTTGAGTTTCAACAGGAAACGTGGCTTATTTACAAATCAGTCAAAACTGGTATTGAGGTACGTCTACCATTATATCTATTGTTTGAAGGGAAAGGTATTCATATATTGCAGCGCTATAAGGATGATCTTAATCGTTTTTTCAAATTGAAAGATAATTCGAATATTAATAAGGAACTGAATATATTAGGGAAACTGGCAGAAATTGATAAACGTATATCATTTCATACCGCCCGCCATACAAATGCTACCTTATTAATATATAGTGGTGCTAATATCACTACTGTACAAAAGTTGTTAGGACATAAAAGTGTAAAAACGACTCAGGTATATGCGAATATTATGGATATAACTCTTGTACGGGATCTTGAAAAAGCAATCTACTCAAAAGCCGGTGGCAAACATAAAGGAAACTAATCCTAAATCTTCCAGGATTAAGCTCTCCGGATACTATTAGTTAGTACTCGTTATGCATAGCTTTATTCGTCTAACAACTGTTAAACTTTCGTCTGACAGTTGTTTCTCTTTCGTCTAACAGTTGTCAGACGAAAAAACAACATCTGTCAGACGAATAAAATTATGCAATAACAAAGATTGATTTATTAAGTACGAGAAGTAGATAGTTACTAACTTAAAAATAATCCACAACCGTACGGAAAGAAGTAAATCATTTTAATTTATAAAATAAGATACCACATAGAATAAATAAAACCTATTTTTATTAACATCTGAGGAATATTCTCAATTAAGTAATTCTAGTATTTGCATTCAATGGAAATTGTTGTGGAACAAAATAACAAAGTCAAAGTGGGTTCTTTTCAAAGTCTAAACGATTATTTACTAAATACTTATCTCTTTTTCAAGTAGATATTTAGTAGCACAATTTCTGTTTTTATATCATTGCTACTATAAATAATAAGCTATAAATTAAAGATATAGGTTGTTTTTTATTAAGAAGAATGACAAGATACTTATGTTTTGCAAATAGTTATAATCTATTGATAATAAGAGCAATATCGAACGACCAAGTTCTGCAAAGACTTTGCAGATTTCGTATATTGGAATGCAGGCGCAAGAAGTGGCAATTAAACCCCATTTAAAAATCACATTGAAGCCGGATGCTAAACAATTAGATGAGATTATAGTTGTTGCTTATGGTACTGCTAAGAAATCAGCATTTACCGGTTCTGCTTCAACTATTAAAGCTGATAAATTGGAAGAGAGAATTGTGTCGAATATCACCAATGCCCTCTCCGGACAGGTGGCCGGTATTCAGACAGTAAATGCTAACGGAGCTCCGGGAGCGTCTGCAACAGTTCGTATCCGTGGTATCGGTTCTATGAGTTCAAGCAATGCTCCGTTGTATGTAGTAGACGGAGTACCTTATGATGGTGATATGTCTTCCATTAACCCTCAAGATATAGAATCCCTTTCTGTATTGAAGGATGCGGCTGCTAACTCTATTTATGGAGCACGCGGAGCGAATGGAGTTATCTTGATTACAACTAAATCTGCTAAAACAGAAAAAGCAAAGGTCACATTTGATGCCAAATGGGGGTCCAATTCGCGCATGGTTCCTCAATATGATGTAATTGGAACGGCAGAATATTACGAAACGCAGTACAAGACTTTGTACAATTCCAAGATCTATACCGGTTCCTCTAAGGCCGAAGCTTATAATTATGCAGATAAAACTTTGTTGGACGCAAAAAATGGTGGATTGGGATACCTTGTTTATACCGTGCCTGATGGTGAAAAATTGATTGGTAACAATTTCAAGCTTAATCCGAATGCTAAGTTAGGGTATTCTGATGGTAAATATTATTATACTCCTGACGATTGGTATGACGAAGTATTCAGTTCAAATTTCCGTCAGGAATACAATGTTAATATCTCAGGCCGTTCTGACAAATTGAATTACTATGCAAGTGTCGGTTACCTGAATGATTCCGGTATTATTCAAAATTCTGCTTACAAACGTTATACCGGTCGTGCAAAAGTTGATTATCAAGCTAAAGAATGGTTAAAAGTAGGAACCAACATTGCATACACTTATTCGGATTCACAAGCTCCTGACTATCAGGATGGTGATTCTTGGGGAAGTTCTGCTAACTTATTTTATGTATCCAATACAATTGCACCGATCTATCCTTTATATGTACGTAATGCTGACGGAAGTATTGCTATCAATCCCAACACAGGGTATAAAATCTATGACTCGGGTAACAACAGCGGCTTTTCTCGTCCTTCGGTAACTGGAAATGCGGCTAGAGACATCGAACTGAACCGTCAGCATGAATATACCGATTTGTTAAGTGGAAAATGGTATGCTAACATCACTCCGATTGAAGGTTTGACGCTGACTGCTAATATTTCTGCGAATGTACAGAACAGCCGTTTGAACCAGTTGAGCAGTGCTTTCGGATCTGCATCGGCAGATGATGGTTCTGTTTTTGTACAGCATACCAGAATGATGGGAGTGAATAACCAGTATCTGGCAACCTATGCACGTACGTTTGCCGATAAGCATAATGCAGATTTATTGGTCGGTTATGAACAATACCGTTATAAGAATCAAGTACTCTACGGAGAAAACACCAATCTGTACAACCCATATATCGGTGAGTTGAATAATGCCGGAGGCATAGACAAGAAGAATGCGAAATCATATACGGACAATTATATGACCGAAGGTATTTTGAGCCGTTTGCAATATAACTATGACGGAAAATACTTCCTCAGTGCTTCTTATCGTCGTGACGCTTCTTCACGTTTCCATAAAGATCACCGTTGGGGTAACTTCGGAAGTGTAGGTGGAGCTTGGCTGATTAACCACGAAAAGTTCATGGAGAACGTGAAGTGGGTGAATATGTTGAAACTGAAAGCTAGTTGGGGTGTGCAGGGTAATGACAGACTGCTGATTACTGTAAACGGTGTACAGCGTGACAACTGGTATGCTTATCAAGACCAGTATGATGTGAACTACGCTAACGGGCAATATTCACTGATTCTCAAATATAAAGGAACGAAAGATCTGACTTGGGAAACGTCTTATGCTTTCAATATCGGTACTGACTTTGAATTATTCAACAACCGTTTGAATGGTACTATTGAATATTTCAGCAGAAAAACTGTCGATTTGTTGTATAACAAACCGATCCCTGTATCATCCGGTATCAGTACAGGCTATGAGCCGACCAACGTGGGCGATATTATGAATAAGGGTGTTGAATTGGATTTGAATGGCATTATCCTTCGCGGAAAGGATTATGAATGGGCTATGAACTTCAACCTGACGCACTATACCAATAAAATTACTGCATTGGATCCGGATTTGGAGAAAAATGGCGGTCAAAAAGGTTCTTATTATATTTACCGGGTAGGAGGATCTCTTTACCAGTCTTATTTGAAAACATACGCCGGAGTAGATCCGGATACGGGAAAGGCATTGTATTATGTGGATCCGGATAATGGTGATTATACAAAGACTTCTAACTATGAAGAAGCCCAACAAGCGGATCAGGGTACTACGTTGCCAAAAGTATATGGTGGTTTGGGGACTTCAGTGCGATTCTACGGTTTTGATTTCTCATTGCAGCTTTCTTATCAGTTGGGCGGCAAATATTACGACGGGGCTTATCAGGCATATATGCACAATGGAAATAGTGGTATGCAAGGTACAAACTGGTCTACGGACATCCGTAAAGCGTGGACACCGGACAATCGTTATACTGACGTACCTCGTTTAAGTGCAAGTGATGCAAGCTACCAACAGGATTCCAGCCGTTTCCTTGTTAGCTCGGATTATCTCAGCCTTAACAATATTACATTGGGATATACAATACCGAAACGTTTGACCAGCAAACTGGGACTATCTCATTGTAGGGTTTATTTGACGGCTGACAATGTAGCTCTTTTATCGGCACGCAAAGGTCTTGACCCGCGTTTGGGATTAGGTCTGGGAAGCTCGACTGCTGAAAGTGGTGCCAATACTACCAGTTCATATTCTGCGATGCGTACTATCACAGGAGGAATTTCTCTTACGTTTTAATTAAAAAAGAAAGAACTATGAAACGAATAAATAAGTTTGCACTTTTTATATTGGGAGCATTATCGTTTGCTTCCTGCTCTGACATCAATGATATTGAGAGTGAGGGCTACCGAATTACAGGTGAACAGATAGATGATGCTACATCTGTCATCCCTTCCCGTGTGGAGGCTAAAATTGCAGGTATGTATAGCAGCATGGGGACAGTGTGTGCTGCATTTCCTTCTGATACCAGAGATGATGACGGTGGTTATCCGACAGTTTGTCTTTCTCAGGATTTGAATGGCCCGGATATGATCTGTGCCAATAATGGTTATAACTGGTTTTCTGTCAGCAGTGAATATAGTGACCGTTATGCTACGTATGCCAATCCCTTTGCACGTTATGCTATCTTTTATAATCAGATAAAAGCGGCTAATGATATTATTCTTTCTATTGATCCGGCGACGGCGAGTGAGACTGAAAAGTATTATTTAGGACAAGCTAAGGCGGTTCGTGCGTTTGATTATTTATGTCTGGCACCTTATTATCAGTTCCGCTATGCTACCAGTAAAGACCTTCCATGTGTGCCGTTGATAACGGAAGAAACGACTAATTTTGTCAATAATCCTCGTGCTACGGTAGGTAAGGTCTACGAACAAATTATAAGTGACTTGAATAGTGCTATTGATTTGTTGGAAGGATATAACCGTCAGGGAGATAAGACTCGTATCGACCAACAGGTTGCTTATGGGTTACGTGCACGTGCTCACTTGTATATGGGAATGTGGCAAGAAGCATACAATGATGCTGATAAGGCAATGGAAGGCTATACTCCTTATACTAAGGAAGAAGTGTCCAAACCTGCTTTTTATGATATATCCGATCATAACTGGATGTGGGGAATTAACGTTTCTGTACCTATGGTGAATAAGAATGCGTATGCAACTCCGGCAGGACAATTAGGGTCATTCTCCAGTTATGCTTACACAGCGGGAGTAGCCATGTATAAGACTATAAACTCCTTGCTTTATAAGAAAATCTCAACATCAGATGTCCGCAAACAATGGTGGGTCGATGAAAACCTGAAATCAGACGCATTATCTGGACTTAGCTGGGGCTCTGCAATTGGAAATGATATTTCGACATTGGAAATAGAAGATGTAAAAATGAAATTTATCAAATATACCAATGTGAAGTTCGGAATGAAAAGTGGTATAGGAAGCTCCAATAATGACAATGACTGGTGTATCATGCGTGCCGAGGAGATGATTCTTATCAAAGCGGAAGCTTTGGCACAACAGAATGACGAAGGTAATGCTGCTAAAGAGCTTAAGGTATTGATGGATGAGCGTGATGCGAGTTGGAACAAAAGTTCTGTAACTGTTGATGATGTTTGGTTGCAACGTCGTATTGAATTATGGGGTGAAGGCTTCTCTATGGCAGATATTATGCGTTTGGGTAAACCTGTTGTTCGCTTCCAGGGAAGTGACAAGGGAAACTGGCCGGATGCTTTCTGTTTCAATATTGCTGCTGATGACCCTTGGTTGCTGTTGCGTATCCCGCAGAAAGAAAGCAATAACAATGCCGGTATCGTGAATAATACCGGAGGTAACCTTCCCGTAGCAGGGCAGAATCCGAATTTAAAAGATGGTGCAACTGATTAAAATGAATACTACAATGAAAAAAGTAACAAAATATATAGCTTTATTAATTGGAGGAATAGCATTGCTAAGCATGGCTGCTTGCTCCGATGATGATGGACGTACTCCTTCTCCGGCAGTTGATCCCAATTGTATTGGTGCTTCTTTTGTGGGAGATAATATTGGATATGAAGAGTTGGAAGATACTGATCCTAAAGAACTGACGTTGACAATTAGCCGGGATAAGACAGAGGCGGCTGCAACTGTTGCAATTGAGGTACAGGCTAATACGGAAAATATTTTCAACATCCCTCAGAGTGTTAGTTTTGCAGCCGGACAGGCAACGGCTGATCTGGTTATAACTTTTGAAAAAGCACAGCTAAAAGAGGAGTATTCGTTTCAAATCTCATTGGAAGCTGCTGCCGTTAATCCATATAAAGGAAACGGACATGCTAGTTTCACTGTTCAATGTTTGAAATGGGTGGATGTTTCGGGAACATTTGCTTTCAAAGACTGGGTATTTGATGAATATAATGCTGGTAAAGAATATAATGTAAAAGTACAACGTGTAGATGGCGAGAATCGTTATCGCATTGTTGATCCGTTCTCGCAAGCTTTGGCAGAGTCAGGAGAAGAAGTTGGTGAACCGGATGAATATTTGTTCTTCACGATTAATCCGAAAAACAATGGAGTCGCTTTCGATAGTTATAATACCGGGTACTTGACAGAAGAAGGATCAGATATCCTAGGATTTAGCTCATTGGACTATTTAGGGGTAGATGATGTGGATTCTAAATATGATCCGACAAGCCATAAGGTGACTCTCAATGTCTATTATTACGGGGATGGTCTGATTGGACAAAAAGAATCTGTGCTTACAGTGCCGGATGACTTTAAATTGATACTTGAGGATGAGTGATTCGAATCTAATCAATATTTGAAAGACGATTAACATGAAGAAATAGATAATTTCTTCTTGACAAGAATAAATAGAGAGTATGTTCGCGTTTTAAAAAAACGTAAGCATACTCTCTTTTATTATCTCATTGAAATCATTATCTTTGTCCCCGTGTTATATAGGAAAGAAAAAAATAAAGAATGAAAGAATTTGTAATATCCGAAGCCAAAGTAGAAATAGCAGTGCTTGTGGGACTCATCACTCAGACGCAGGATGAGCGTAAAACGAACGAGTATCTGGATGAATTGGCGTTCCTTGCCGAGACGGCTGGGGCGGAAGTAGTGAAACGATTTACGCAGAAGTTGCCGACAGCTAACTCGGTGACCTATGTCGGTAAAGGAAAATTGGAGGAGATTAAACAATATATCCGGAACGAGGAGGAAGAAGAACGTGAAGTGGGAATGGTTATCTTTGATGATGAACTTTCTGCGAAACAGATACGTAATATTGAAGCTGAGCTGAAAATTAAAATACTTGACCGTACATCACTGATCCTCGATATATTCGCGATGCGTGCTCAGACTGCTAATGCAAAGACGCAGGTGGAACTTGCCCAGTATAAATATATGTTGCCACGCCTGCAACGACTCTGGACTCACTTGGAACGCCAGGGAGGCGGTTCCGGAGCTGGTGGCGGTAAAGGTTCCGTGGGGCTTCGCGGACCGGGAGAAACGCAACTCGAAATGGACCGCCGTATCATCTTGAACCGTATGTCGTTACTGAAAGAACGTTTGGCAGAGATTGACAAGCAGAAAGCTACCCAGCGCAAAAATCGTGGACGCATGATACGCGTTGCATTAGTAGGTTACACTAATGTCGGAAAATCAACCATGATGAACCTTCTCTCGAAGAGCGAAGTATTTGCCGAGAACAAACTATTTGCTACTCTGGATACCACTGTGCGTAAAGTGATTATCGATAACCTGCCGTTCTTGTTATCCGATACGGTAGGATTTATCCGTAAATTGCCGACTGATTTGGTCGATTCGTTCAAGTCGACGCTCGACGAGGTGCGTGAAGCGGATTTGCTTGTGCATGTAGTCGATATTTCTCACCCCGGATTTGAAGAACAGATCGAAGTGGTAAACAAGACACTTGCCGAAATTGGCGGTGGTGGCAAACCCATGATACTTGTATTCAATAAAATAGACGCTTACACCTATGTGGAGAAAGCGCCGGATGACCTTACCCCCCGAACGAAAGAAAACTTAACACTCGAAGAACTGATGAAGACGTGGATGGCAAAAATGGAAGACAACTGTCTCTTTATTTCCGCCCGCGAAAGAATCAATATGGACGAACTGAAAAGCGTAGTTTATCAACGAGTGAAAGAATTACACGTTCAGAAATACCCCTATAACGATTTTCTTTATCAGACCTACGAAGAGGAGGAATAATTAATCAATGTGCTGCTTTGCTGATTGGGGGAAGCGGCACATTACTTATATTTATTAATATGAAAGATTATCGTAGACTAACTGAAGATGAAGTGCTTCAGTTAAAGAGCCAGTCGTGTCTGGCTGATGATTGGGGAAATGTATCAGTTGCAGAGGGGTTTAATTGTGAGTACGTTCATCACACCCGTTTTTCGGGAGAAGTGAAACTGGGTGTATTTGATGCTGAATTTACATTGCCGGGAGGCATCAGGAAACATTCCGGATTGCGTCATGTAACTTTGCACAATGTGACAGTAGGGGATAACTGCTGCATTGAAAACATTCAGAACTACATTGCTAATTATGAGATCGGTAATGATACCTTCATTGAGAATGTGGATATCATTCTGGTGGACAGGCTTACTACTTTCGGTAATGGGGTAGAGGCGACAGTTCTTAATGAAACAGGAGGGCGTGAAGTACTCATTAACGACAAGTTGTCAGCGCATCAGGCCTACATATTGGCGTTGTACCGTCATCGTCCTGAACTAATCAATCGCATGAAAGCGATTACGGATTACTATTCCAATAAGCACGCTTCTACTGTCGGCAGTATTGGTGATCATGTGATGATTCTTAATACAGGTTCAATCAGAAATGTCAGGATTGGTGATTATTGCCACATCTGTGGAACTTGTCGGCTGACCAATGGCAGTATCAATAGTAATGTGACGGCACCTGTGCATATCGGTCACGGGGTGATCTGCGACGACTTTATTATCTCTTCCGGTTCAGACGTGGACGACGGAACGATGCTAAGCCGTTGCTTTGTCGGACAAGCTTGTAAACTGGGACACAATTATTCTGCTTCCGACTCGTTATTCTTCAGCAACTGCCAGGGAGAAAATGGAGAAGCGTGCGCTATCTTCGCAGGCCCTTTCACGGTGACTCACCATAAATCGACTTTGTTGATTGCCGGAATGTTCTCATTCATGAATGCAGGTTCGGGATCTAATCAGAGTAATCATATGTATAAGTTGGGACCGATTCATCAGGGGACCATGGAAAGAGGGGCAAAAACGACTTCTGATTCATATATCTTATGGCCGGCACGTGTCGGAGCTTTTTCTTTGGTAATGGGACGTCATGTAAACCATGCCGACACTTCCAATCTTCCTTTCTCCTATTTGATAGAACAACGGAATACCACTTATCTGGTTCCCGGAGTGAATCTGAGAAGTGTCGGGACAATCCGTGACGCCCAGAAATGGCCGAAACGTGACAAACGGAAAGATCCGAACCGGCTTGATTATATCAATTATAACCTTTTGAGTCCATATACCATTCAAAAGATGTTCAAGGGACGTTCTATTTTGAAGGAATTGAAACGGGTATCCGGCGAAACCTCTGAAATCTACTCTTACCAGAGTGCAAAGATCAAGAATTCTTCCTTGAATAACGGGATTCGTTTCTATGAAATTGCCATCAACAAATTCTTGGGGAACTCTATCATAAAACGGTTGGAAGGCATTAATTTCCAAAGTAATGACGAAATCCGCCAGCGCCTGAAACCGGATACGGAAATCGGTGTCGGCGAATGGGTGGACATCTCCGGACTGATTGCTCCCAAGAGTGAAATAGACCGATTGTTGGACGGTATCGAAAACGGCTCTATTAACCGCCTGAAATCTATTAATGCCAGTTTTGCGGAAATGCATGAAAACTATTACACGTATGAATGGACCTGGGCATATAATAAGATTCAGGAATTTTATGGCTTGAATCCGGAAACGGTAACTGCTCAGGACGTGGTTACTATCGTGAAAGCATGGCAGAAGGCTGTGGTAGGGTTGGATAAAATGGTTTATGAAGACGCAAAGAAAGAGTTCTCGCTTTCTTCAATGACCGGATTCGGTGTTGATGGTTCTCGCGATGATATGAAACAGGATTTCGAACAAGTACGTGGTGACTTTGAAAGCAATACATTCGTGACTGCAGTTTTGAAACACATCGAGGACAAAACTGCTTTAGGAAATGAACTGATTAAACGAATCGAACATATACAATAAGTGAACCAAACTATGAATCGATGAGCGGTGGACATTGTACAATAAAGTACAATTCGTTCACCGTCTTCATTTGTACCTCGTCATTCTCCGTTATTCATTCTTAATTCTTCTTCTTTCCTTTCTCATTCTTCATTCTTAATTATTACCTTTGCCTCACTAACTAACATTACGTAATAAAATAAGAAACTTATGGCAACACCTCCGTTTAAGTATCAACCCATGTTTGAAAAGGGAAAAGATACAACTGAGTATTATCTGCTTACGAAAGACTATGTGTCGGTAAGTGAGTTTGAAGGAAACCCTATCCTGAAAATTGAGAAAGAAGGTCTGACTGCAATGGCCAATGCTGCTTTCCGTGATGTATCATTTATGCTTCGTCGTTCGCACAACGAACAGGTAGCAAAAATCTTGAGCGATCCGGAAGCCAGCGAGAATGACAAGTACGTGGCACTGACTTTCCTGCGTAATGCAGAAGTGGCATCGAAAGGTATACTTCCATTCTGCCAGGATACCGGTACTGCTATTATTCACGGTGAAAAAGGACAGCAGGTATGGACAGGGTATTCTGACGAAGAGGCTCTTTCGCTGGGTGTTTACAAAACATATACTGAAGAAAATCTGCGTTACTCTCAGAATGCACCTCTGAATATGTATGATGAGGTAAATACAAAATGTAACCTTCCTGCACAGATTGACATTGAGGCTACTGAAGGTATGGAGTATGAATTTCTTTGTGTAACAAAAGGAGGTGGTTCTGCCAACAAAACATATTTGTATCAGGAAACAAAGGCAATTCTGAATCCGGGTACATTGGTTCCGTTCCTGGTTGAAAAGATGAAAACATTGGGAACTGCCGCTTGCCCTCCTTACCATATCGCTTTCGTTATCGGCGGTACTTCTGCCGAAAAGAATTTGCTGACAGTGAAGCTGGCTTCTACTCATTTCTATGATAACCTGCCGACAACAGGAAACGAATATGGTCGTGCATTCCGTGATGTCGAACTGGAGAAAGAAGTATTGGCAGAAGCTCACAAGATTGGCCTTGGCGCTCAATTCGGTGGTAAATATCTGGCTCATGACGTACGTATCATTCGTTTGCCCCGCCATGGTGCTTCTTGCCCGGTAGGTTTGGGAGTATCTTGCTCTGCCGACCGTAACATCAAATGTAAAATCAATAAAGAAGGTATCTGGATTGAGAAACTGGATTCAAATCCGGGCGAACTTATCCCGGCAGAATTACGTAAGGCAGGCGAAGGCGATGTTGTGAAGATTGACCTGAACCGTCCGATGTCCGAAATACTGAAAGAGTTGACTAAATATCCGGTATCTACCCGTTTGTCATTGAATGGTACGATTATCGTAGGTCGTGATATTGCTCACGCCAAGCTGAAAGAACGTTTGGACCGTGGCGAGGACCTGCCTCAATACATTAAGGATCATCCTATCTACTATGCAGGTCCGGCAAAAACTCCGGAAGGCATGGCTTGTGGTTCAATGGGCCCGACTACTGCAGGACGTATGGATTCGTATGTGGAACTGTTCCAGAGTCACGGTGGCAGCATGGTTATGTTGGCGAAAGGTAACCGTAGCCAGCAAGTGACGGATGCTTGTCAGAAATATGGTGGTTTCTATCTGGGCTCTATCGGTGGTCCGGCAGCTATCCTTGCTCAAAATAATATCAAGAGCATCGAATGTGTGGAATATCCGGAACTGGGCATGGAAGCTATCTGGAAGATTGAAGTAGAAGATTTCCCGGCATTCATTCTGGTAGATGATAAGGGCAATGACTTCTTCAAACAGTTAAAACCGTGGAATTGCACTAAATAATTTGTTTGCAGTTCTGATTCAATAAATGATTTATTTAAGGGATACCTGTCAAATTCGTATAGGCATCCCTTTTTTACTAACTCTCTTTTTCTAATCACTAACTATTATGAAACCACCGACAATCGAATTAAACAATCCGAAGAACCAACATATCGTCTGGTTGGATGTAGTACGCCTTATTGCCATGTTTACAGTTGTTTGCTGCCATTGTACCGACCCATTCAACTTCTATCCGGGCACAGCTCCCAATATTGGGGAAATAAAATTGTGGGGAGCCATTTACGGTGCTGTACTTCGTCCGTGTGTGCCTCTGTTTGTAATGATTACAGGCGCATTGCTCTTGCCTGTCCGGGGTGACGCTTCTACTTTTTATAAAAAACGTATTCCCCGTGTTTTTTATCCGTTCTTAATTTGGTCTATTATCTATAATCTTTTCCCTTGGATTACCGGCTTATTGGGGTTAGACCCAAAGATTATCCTTGATTTCTTTCCTTATTCCGGTGAAGAAGTGATGCAGCAATCCCTTTCAGTAGCTATACAATACATTCTGACAATTCCTTTTAACTTCTCCCTTTTGGCAGTGCACATGTGGTATATCTATCTGCTTATCGGACTCTATCTTTACCTGCCTGTTTTTTCGGCATGGGTGGAAAAAGCTTCGCAACGGGCTAAGTTAATGTTCCTGCTGGCTTGGGGAGTGACATTGTTGCTACCTTATTATTATCAGTTTGTTTCCCCTTACTTATGGGGCTCTTGCTCTTGGAATTCTTTTGGAATGTTATATGCATTTGCCGGTTTCAACGGATACTTATTGTTAGGACATTATCTGAAAGATCTCGATTGGAGCCTGAAGAAAACATTGGCAATCGGTATTCCGATGTTTGTGGTGGGGTATGTCGTGACGTTCTTTGGTTTCCGTTACATGACAGCTTTGTCGGATTGTACGGACGAAATGTTGGAACTCTTTTTTACCTATTGTTCTCTCAATGTGGTGATGATGACAATTCCTGTATTTATGTTGGCTAAGAAAGTCAATGTCCGTTCGGAAAGAGTACGGAAGGCATTGGCTAACCTGACCGTATGTGGTTTCGGTGTCTATATGATACATTACTTCTTTACCGGTCCGTCAGTGGTATTGGTAAGAACACTCAATATACCTATTCCTTTACAGATACCGATAGCTGCGATAGTCGCTTTTCTGGTGTCCTGGTTGATTGTAAACTTGGTGAATCGTATCGGTAAACCTGCTAAATACATCATGGGATAATCTGTAAAACGATATACTATAAACGCGATAAACGGTGAACAAACTGCGCAATATACTGCCAGTTGTGTTCACCGTTCATCGTTTATTATTCACGTAGTTTTTCTATTCTTCCAGGTATTTTGTAATCTTTCCGCTGATTTGCAGCAAAGAGATCTCGCAAAGTTTGGTGTTATATTCTGCGGAGAGGATGCGTTCTTCTGCATCCAGCAAACTCTTTTGTGCTTCACGTACCTCAAAACCGGAAAGGTCTCCCTGTATATAACGATCCATGGCAATATCGTGATTATCTTTGGCAGTTACGAGGTTCTGACGTTCCAGATTCAGTAATTGAAGGTTGTTGCGATAAGCCTGCCATAAATTACTAAGGTCGGAGCGAAGGGCAAGCTCCAATTCCTGACGTTCCAGACGGCGGTTCTTGAAGGCAAGGGTTGCATTCCGCTTTTCACGGCGGCGGTTGCCGTCGAATATATTAAATCCGACAGTTACTCCGGCATTGAAGCCCAAGTTTCCCCTCCGGCTGGTTGCATTAATATCGTACTTATTAAAGGTATATCCATATCCCGTATTCAGTTTAAGGTACGGATAGTTACGTGAATTTACCTTTTTATAATCCAATTGCGCAAGTACCGTATTCTGATCTGCTTTCAGTAAAGAAGCGTTCGTTGCCAGTGTGCCATTCCATAACTCCTCAAATTTCAAATCCCCATGTACGTCGATCGTGGAGTCTTTGATTATAATAGCCTGATTAACATTCTTGTTAGCCATTAGCTCATTTAACTGGATACGCGATGAGTGCAGCAATTCCTGTTGTTTGATATATTGAGCACTGTCTGCATTGAAGTCTACTTTCGCCTGTTGATAATCCAATCCTGAGAACTTTCCGACAAGATGGCTCGCTTCTGCTATACGCAGGCGTTCTTTGGAGAGCGACATTGCATAATGAAAGTTTTTCAGACGGATCTTCTGTTGGATAAAGTTGTAATATTCCGAGGTCAGGTCCGCAATGAAATCTTCAATGGCGATACGGGTGTTAGTTTCTCCCTGACGTTCCAATTCCTTCAACTGTTTGTACGTTGTACTGATATTGAATCCGTCGAAAATAGTCCAGTTGAGGTTAAGCCCGACGTTGACGGTCTGGTCATAGACCCCATTGTTTTTTGTAATCTCTCCGGTGGCACGGGCCTTACTTTCAATATTATCCAGGTTTCCGGTATATCCGGCAGAGAAATCCAATGTAGGGAAGTATCCTGCATTCCCTAACGTTGCATTGTTCTTGCTGATTTGTTCCTCGTTATGGACGATGCGCAACGAGTAATTGTTTTGCAGTCCTTCCTCCAGACACTCTTTCAGTGTGAGGACTTGTTGCGCCTTCGCAGTAGAAACTGACAAGAAGGCACATGCGGTAACTATATATATGATACGTTTCATGCAAATTCCTTTCTGTTTCATTCGGTTAGTTTTTTGATTCGGTTGGTCGAGATATAACTGTAAATAGCCGGTACGATATACATGGTAAGTAGGGTAGAAACGACCATACCACCTACTACTGCCATACCCATGGCAATACGCTGATTACAGCCTTCTCCGGTGGCGAATGCCAACGGGATAAGTCCCAGAACCGTAGAAGCGCTTGTCATAAGAATCGGGCGGAGACGTTGCAGGGCGGCATCTTTGATAGCACTCATTTTATCCTCTCCGGCCTCCTGTTTCTGATTGGCAAATTCCACAATCAGGATACCGTTCTTTGCCACTAGACCAATCAGCATAATAATACCGATCTGACTGAAAATATTCATTGTTATATCTCCGAAATACATGAATACCAATGCTCCGGCAATAGCCAACGGTACTGTCAACATGATAATCAATGGATCTTTAAAACTCTCGAATTGCGCAGCCAGAATCAGGTAAATCAGAAGAATAGCCAAGACAAAGGCAAACATCAGACTGGAAGAACTCTCACGATATTCTTTGGAGTCACCCGCCAAAGCTGTTCGGAACGTGTCGTCCAATGTTTCCTTGGCAATCTTATCCATTTCGTCCAGTCCTTGTCCGATCGTTTTTCCGTCTGCCAATCCTGCGGAAATAGTAGCTGATACAAATCGGTTATACCGGTATAACTTTGGAGGAGCGATACCACTTTCCAACTCAATCAAGTTATCCAACTGAATCATATCCCCATTGCTGCTGCGAACATAAATGGCTTTCAAATCGGCCGGCTTATTCCTCTGCTGACGATTGATCTCGCCGAGAATCTCGTATTGCTTTCCGTTCATATAGAAATATCCCATACGCTGGCCACTCAATCCGTATTGCAATGTTTGAGCAATATTCTTGGTACTAACTCCCATGATACTGGACTTGTCACGGTTAATCTGAATACGGGCTTCCGGCTTACTGAACTTCAAGTCTACGTCTGCCATCTGAAAGACCGGATTCTCATATACTTTAGCCATAAACTTGGGCAGTACTTCTTCCAGCTTCTCCAGATTAGTAGCTTGAAGCACATACTGGACAGGCATACTTCCACGATGTCCTCCGAAAGAAGACTGCTGTTGCACAAACGAACGTGCCATTGTCTTGCTCCGTATTTCTTTCGAAATCTTTTCGGCAACTTCCATTTGCGTGTAGTTACGATCTTTCATGTCTTTCAGCGTGATACGCACGTTTCCGCTACCACTGGATACACGGGCGGTAACAGATTCTGCGTCAGGAAGAATGGAATCGACAAGCTGGTTGATATCTTCCGTATAATCCCGAATATATTCGTAAGTGACACCCTCTGCACCTCGTGTGTTGATACTGATTTGAGAACGGTCTTCAAGAGGAGCCATTTCCGCAGGAATAGCATTCCACAGAACTCCAATCAGGCAAATAGTAATAAAAGTGAAAGGAAGGGCAATCCAACGTTTGTTCAAGAAAGCAGCTAGCGAACGGCTGTATAGCCGGTTCATGCCTTCAAAGAACGGTTCGGTCTTTGCATAGAACCAGCTTTGCTTTTCCCGTTTGATCAGTAGTTTGGTTGCCAACATCGGAGTGAAAGTCAGTGCCGCGAACGAAGAAATGATAACCGAACCCGAAATTACGATACTGAACTCTCGGAATAACCGTCCCGTCATACCGTCCATGAAGACAATCGGGAAGAATACGGCAACCAGTGTGATCGTCGTTGAAATAACAGCAAAGAAAATCTCTTTCGCTCCTTCGATCCCTGCCTCTTTCGGGCTCATTCCCTTTTCAATGCGGATGTAGATATTCTCCGTCATAACAATCGCATCGTCCACCACCAGTCCCACGGACAACACAATGGCAAGCATGGAAAGTACATTAATAGAGAATCCCGCCAGATACATAACGAAGAATGCTCCGATAAGGGAAACGGGAATCACGATACATGGTACCAGTGTCACACGCCAGTCGCGCAGGAAAAGGAAGATGATGATGATAACGAGTACAAAAGCCTCATATACAGTAGACTTAACCTCATTGATAGACGCACGAATAAATTTGGTGTTATCAAACCCATAATTATAGTGCACGTCTTCCGGCAAGTCTTTTTTCATTTGTTCCATACGCTGGTATACAGCGTCGGCGATTTCAATATGGTTTGCACCCGGCTGTGGAATTACTACCACGCCGACCATGGGTACGCCGTTCATCTTCATGTAGCTCTTGATGTCGGCTGGCCCCAACTCGGCACGTCCGATGTCACTGAAACGTACAATTCGGTTGTTCTCCTCCTTGATAATCAAGTCATTGAATTCATCTGCCGTGTGCATCAGTCCTAATGTACGGATCGTCAACTCGGTAGTATTTCCTTCGATACTACCGGAAGGAAGTTCTACGTTTTCATTGTCAACTGCATTTTTTACATCGATAGGAGTAATTCCGTAACCTGCCATTTTCACAGGGTCGAGCCAGAGACGCATGGAGTAACGTTTCTCTCCCCAGATAGACACACTACTTACATCGGAAATTGTTTGCAACTGTTCTTTGACTGTCAAATCTGCGATTTCACTCAACTCCAGCAGCGAACGTTTGTCACTTTGAAGAGCAACCATTAAGATAGGCATGGCGTCCGCATCCGCTTTTGATACGGTAGGAGGGTCACAGTCGCGAGGTAAATAACGTTGTGCACGTGAAACTTTATCACGAACGTCGTTTGCGGCGGTTTCCAGGTCGACAGACAATTCAAACTCTACGGTAATACGACTTTGTCCTTGCTGGCTGACACTGGATAAAGAACGGATACCGGGGATACCATTGATATTCTGTTCCAATGGTTCGGTTATCTGATTTTCGATAACATCGGCATTAGCTCCCGGATATGAGCAACTAACAGAGATAATCGGATTATCTACTGACGGATATTCGCGGACACCCAGATAATTGTATCCGATAAATCCGAACAGGAGAATAATGATTGTCAATACAGTGGCTAATACCGGGCGGCGTATACTTAATTCGGATATATTCATAAGGCGCTGGTATTAATCAATGTTATCAAGTTTCACAGCCAGTCCGGTGCGGAGCTGCAGTGTTCCTGAAGTAATGATTGTATCTCCCATGTGTAGTCCTCTTATCACTTGCACTTCGGATGCTGTACGGATACCGGTAATAATATCCACCGGTTCGGCTTTCCCCGATTTATACAGGTAGACTTTATCTTTCCCCATTTCCGGCACAATAGCTTCCGTAGGGATAGCGATTGCATCGGGAATCTCTTCCTTTTTCAATAAAACACTGGTATAGCGTCCCGGCAGCAGGATGTGGTTTACATTCGGATAAAGTGCGCGGGCTGTGAATTGGTGCAGATTCGGGTCGATTGCCGATTCTACTGCATATACTTGTGCGCCAAAGGCATCTAGTTTACCTTCAACGCTGAAATTCAGGTTGGTTCCTTTTTTAATCTGCTTGGCATAACGTTCTGGTACGGAGAACTCTACTTTCAGCGGGGAGATTTTAGTCAGCTTCGCAACGACAGTGGTCGGAGAGGCGTACGTGCCGACACTGACCTGTCGGAGTCCGATAATCCCGTCAAACGGGGCACGGAGCTCGGTCAATTCGATATTCGCTTTCACTATTTCAATATCGGCATTCAGCGTTGCTAAATCTGTCTTAACTTGTTCGTAGGCTTCCTTGCTGACTGCATCCCGTTTCAGCAGGGCGTCCTGACGGAAAACACGGTCTTCTGCCAGTTTCAGTTGTGAAACCAGTCGTTGTAGTTGTGCCTGTAACTGTCGGTCGTTTACCTTGGCTAGTAACTGGCCTTTCTTGACAGACGTACCTTCTTCAAAGTTGATTTCGACTATTTTTCCGGAAGTTTCGAAAGACAAATCTACTTCTTCATCTGGTAGAAGTACACCGGTAGTCGTAAATTCATCCGTCAATAATTGTGGTTTTATGACTTTGGCATTTACGTTTAAGATTTGTTTTCCTTTTTTTTGATTACCACCCATTACTTTGTCGGCGGCTGCCAGTTCGTCGTTTTTCTTTGGTAATTGTGAGTAGATTCCTCCTCCGATAATTCCGGCACCAACGAGGATAATGATGCCCCATTTAGTTTTCTTATTCATGGTTTAGTATCGTATGTATAGCATGTTATATAATATCTTCACAAACTTAGACACTCTCTGAAAGGAAAGGTTTAATGAGAGAAATGGTAAAAAAGAGTTAATCAATCGAAAGAAAAAAAGAGTGCTAGTAAGCAGCCCGGTACTTTCCTTCTTCTTTATCCTCCAGCATATTCAGATAAGAAGTATAGCGGGATTCGCTGATTAAATGCTCCTCTACCGCTTTGTGCACAGCACATCCCGGTTCGTGACGATGCGTGCAGTTGCCATATTTGCACTCGGAGGAAACTTTGAATATTTCAGGAAAATAATGACCAATTTCTTCTTCCTCCATATCGAATGTTCCGAAACCTTTGATGCCCGGAGTATCAATAATATATCCGTCTCCGTCCACCGGGAACATTTCGGAGAAAGTGGTGGTATGCATTCCCTTATTGTGATAAGTGGAGATTTCGCCGGTTTTTGTTTCAATTCCCGGCAGTATAGCGTTGATAAGAGTCGATTTCCCTACTCCCGAATGTCCGGAGAAAAGAGTAATCTTACCTTCGAGCGCCTTTTTGATTTCGTCTATTCCGTCACCGTTCTTTGCGGAAACCTTGAAACAAGGGTAGCCGATATGCGTATACAGGTTAATAAGTGCGTCCAGATAATGCAATTCTTCTTCGTTGTAAACGTCTACCTTATTAAATACTAATTTGACGGGAACCCGATAGGCTTCTGCGGACGCAAGAAAACGGTCGATAAAAATGGTGGAAGTCTCGGGATAGTTGACAGTTACCACCAACATACATTGGTCGAGGTTGGCGGCAAGTATATGCGATTGTTTAGAAAGATTGGAAGAACGACGGATGATGTAGTTCTTCCTATCTTCTATTTCGTTGATAAAAGCAGTGCCCTCTTGATTGGTTATAATCTGAACACGGTCGCCCACGGCTATCGGATTGGTACTGCGAATCCCTTTTAACCGGAAATTACCTTTGATCTTACATTCAATAAATTGTCCGTCGTCGGTTTTCACCTGGTACCAACTGCCCGTGTTTTTGATTACTAATCCGTGCACTTGCTTTTTGTTTTTTAAACGGTCATGATTTCTTTATCCTTTTCAGCCAGCATATCATCTATTTGCTTGATATACTTATCGTGGATTTTTTGCAGTTTGGCTTCCGCATTCTTCTGTTCATCTTCTGCCAATCCGTCTTTTACAGCTTTTTTCAGTGCGTCGATACCGTCACGGCGGGCGTTGCGTACGCTCACTTTGGCAGTTTCACCTTCTCCTTTACACTGTTTGGCCAGTTGTTTACGACGTTCTTCGGTCAATGGGGGAATACCGATACGGATTATTTCACCATTGTTTTCGGGCATGATGCCGAGATCAGAGTCGATAATGGCTTTTTCGATTACACGGAACATACTTTTGTCCCACGGCTTGATAGTGATGCTGCGTGCATCAGGAGTCGTTACGGCTGCTACATTGCTGATAGGAACCATGCTTCCGTAAGAATCTACGCGGATACCGTCCAACAGTCGGGTACTCGCTTTTCCAGCGCGGATATGTGCCAGCGCTTCTTCCAGATACATAATGGCCATATCCATTTTCTCTTGTGCATTGTCAAGGCAAGTCTTTACGTCTACCATATTTTTTGATAATTAAAGTTGCTATTCGATTGATTAAGTAGCAAAAGTATATTATTTTTTGTTCACCTGCAACAGCATACTCATCTTTTTTATGAGTGACTTACCGATGATGATTAGGGTAACTGCTGTAATAATCATCAAAATACCGACCATTAAGCGGGGTGTCAGCTTTTCGTGAAACAGAAGGACACCGAAAAATAAAGCGGTCACAGGTTCCAGAGCCCCCAGTATGGCGGTCGGAGTGGAACCTATGTAATGGATAGCCAATGCTGTGCAAACCAGTGATACGGCAGTAGGCAGGATAGCCAGTGCCAATACATCTCCCCAGAGCCACGCGGTAGGTATCACTTGCAAATCCGTCAGGAAGTTCAGACGGACGATGTAGACCGACAGACCGAACAAAATAGCGTAAAAAGTGAGTTTTGTTGTCGATAGGTTTTTCAGTGTCGAGCGGTTGACACCTACTATATATATGGCATAAGATAGCGATGATAGCAGGACAAAGATGATTCCAATGGTAGACAACGGTTTGCCTCCGTCTCCCTGATAAAGCAGGGCAATGCCGGCGAGAGCCAGTAGAATGGAAAAGACGGTGATTGCTGAAATCTTCTCTTTAAAGAACGCTCCCATAATGACCGCTACCATTACCGGATAAACGAACAGGATCGTTGACGCGATTCCTGCATCCATATAGTTGTAGCTCATGAACAGTAGTAAGGAAGAAAACGAAAACAACAATCCCATAATAACCAGCGGAAGAATATCCGCTTTACGAAGGGCGAAAGATTGATGCTGCATCTTCATCAGTATCCCTAGTACGATGACAGCAAAAAAGTAACGATAAAATAAAACAGTATCGACGCTCATGCCGGCTGCATAGAGCGGGAGTGTAAAAAGAGGATTCATACCGTAACTTGCGGCGGCAATCGCTCCATAAATAAAACCTTTGGTTTTGCTGTTCATTGCTTTAAGTCTTTAAAATGGCGTGCAAAAGTACACAGTTCACTGATGATAAACAAGTGTTTAGCCTGTTGATAGTATAATTTGATCTTTCGCGTGCTAAAAACTATTATTTTGGCTGCATAAAACTAATCCTGTTTATGCGATCGGAAGATTAAATAAGTGTAGCCGGAAGAATAATTCTTAGGCAAATAGGGAAACTATATGCACGGAAGAAATTGTACCCTTAGAACCAAATCGCCTTTTTCATTGTATCCTATCCAATGCTTGGGAGTTTCTCGTCTTGTACAGATAAACAGGGGGCAGGTAAAATCCGGCTTCTCGGATTTGTTGAAGAAATTTATAGAAATTAATAGCGATAATGCGATAGGAGAGTATATATGCTCTGTCTATCGCTCATCGCTATAATAAATCCTAATTCCCTTATTTACCGGGAACGTCCTCTTTTTATAATTAGTTGTGTACAATTGTACCTATTTCTTCTCCGCTGATTACTTTTTTCAGATTGCCTACCGTATCCATGTCGAAAACGACAATGGGCAGGTTGTTTTCTTTGCACATACAAGTAGCCGTCAGATCCATTACTTTCAGGCCACGTTTCAGCACTTCATCGTAAGTGATGTCGTGGAACTTGGTTGCCGTAGGGTCTTTCTCCGGGTCAGCTGTATAAATGCCGTCCACACGAGTCCCTTTCAGCATCACGTCTGCCTCGATTTCGATTCCTCTCAATGAAGATCCTGTATCGGTAGTAAAGAAAGGATTTCCCGTTCCTGCAGACATGATGACGATTTCACCGTTTTCCATGTGTTCGATCGCTTTCCACTTACTATAAAATTCGCCGATCGGTTCCATGCGGACTGCTGTAAGCACACGGGCTTTCACCCCGGCAGCTACCAAGGCCGAACTCAATGCCAGACTATTGATAACAGTTGCCAGCATCCCCATTTGGTCGCCTTTCACACGGTCGAATCCTTTATTGGCTCCACTCAAACCACGGAAAATGTTTCCTCCGCCAATCACGATGCCGATCTGTACGCCTTGTTCATGAATTTCTTGGATTTGTGCAGCATATTCTGCCAGTCTTTTTTCATCAATGCCATATTGCTTTTCGCCCATAAGGCTTTCTCCGCTTAATTTCAGCAAGACTCTTTTATACTTTGCCATACCTTTTTTATTTTATTATTTGCCGCAAATATAGAGATAATTTATTGGATAGCCTCATTGAGGTACGATTACTTTTCTCACGATTTGCCTTCCGATAAAGGTTTGTACAATTCCTCTCAATGAAAGATAAATGAGGAAAGCGAGCCACAAAGCATGATTGCCTAAAAAGTCATGGAAAGCATAGTAGACGAGGAAAAAGCTGGCAGAAGCAATCAGCATTGAATAAAGCATGGAACGGGTGGCAGTGGTACCGATAAAAACTCCGTCCCACAGAAAAGCGGAAAAACCGGCCAACGGAATGGCGAGTGCCCAATAGAAGTAGGTGTCGGAAGCGTTTATTACTGAAGTGTCATTAGTCAGTAATTCGAGAAAGCCTTTTCCGCCTATTGCATACAAAAGGGTGAATGCCGCAGAAAGACCGACGCCCCAATAGAACAGGTGATTGACTGTGTTACGGAGAGCCGGTTGGTTTCTTGCGCCTATATAACGTCCTGCTAACGCTTCACCGGCATAAGCAAAACCGTCCATGATATAAGAAAAGAGAGTGAATAATTGCATGAGCAATGTGTTTACGGCTAATACGATCTCGCCTTGTGCGGCTCCGGCTGAAGTGAAAAACATAGTGACGATAACCAAGCAAAGTGTACGGAAGAATATATCCCGGTTGACCTGAAAGAAGCGGTACATAGCTTGTTTCTGCCATATCTCCCGCCAGGCAATTCGTTTGCGGAGTTTGCTGTAATAACGGATATATAGTAATATTGCCATTATGAACCCTGCATATTGGGCGATAAGGGTTCCGGTAGCTACTCCTGCCACTTTCATGTCCAGCAGATAGACAAGGCATAAGCTGGCTGTGATATTGACGATATTTTGCGTAATGGCGATATACATCGGGAAACGTGAATTTTGCATTCCGATAAACCAGCCTGCAAATCCATACAACCCTAACATGGCAGGTGCTCCCCAGATACAGATATAGAAATAGGTGGTTGCCAGTTGTTCAACTTCCGGAGTCGTCTGTATAAAAGTAAATGCAAGTTTTAGGATAGGATACTGGAGTATTAACAGACAGATTGCAATGGATAGACCGACGCCGACGGAGCGGAGTAATAACCGGGTGATTTCATTCAAGTCATGTTGCCCGTAAGCCTGCGAGGTCATGCCGCTCGTCCCCATACGGAGGAAACCGAAAATCCAGTAGATGATGTTGAATAACATTCCTCCTACGGCAATGGCTCCGATATAGGCCGGAGAACCGAGGTGACCGACGATAGTTACGTCAATCAATCCCAGTAAAGGGACGGTGATATTCGATATAATGGACGGTATGGCAATCTGTAATATGCGTCTGTTTTCGGAGTACAATTTTATATTTATCATCTTGTAGAAACACTTTTATCTAAATGATTGTTCTTTTCGTGAACAAAGGTACGTTTTTTATTTTTTTGTTGTATCTTTGTGTGTCACGAACTAAATAGCAATGTAACGGATTATGAGAACCTTAACTATATTTTTTTTGTCTCTGTTTTCATTGCCGCTGATGCTGAATGCACAGTCGGTTGATGAGATGTTGCAGAAAGTGTCTGCCGCTATTGAAGCCGGACAGCAAGGGCAGGCTATGAGCTATTTCCGTCAAACGATTAGCTTGAATATAGATCGTACGGAAATGTATTATTGGACAAATATTGATAAGAGCAGTGAGATTAGTGTGAAGTTGGCTAACGAGCTGGCTATTGCATTTAGAAAGAAACGAAATTACGACAAAGCTTATCTGTTCTATAAAGAATTACTTCAAAAGGCTCCCAATAATGTAGCTTATCTGGAATCTTGTGCAGAAATGCAGGTATGTCGTGGGCAGGAAAAGGATGCTTTGCGAATGTATGAGACGATATTGCAACTGGATGCGGACAACTTAGCTGCTAACATCTTCTTGGGTAATTATTATTATCTAATGGCGGAACAGGAGAAAAAGAAGTTGGAAACCGATTATAAGAAAATTTCTTCCCCTACAAAGATGCAGTACGCACGATACCGCGATGGATTATCGAAATTATTTGCTACGGGATATGAAAAGGCAAGAAATTCTTTGCAGAAGGTTGTTTTAAGGTTTCCTTCTACGGAGGCGCAAAAGACGTTGGACAAGATATTTATAATAGAAAAAGAGGTGAAGCGCTAAGCGGTTCACCTCTTTTTCTATTATAAATGCTATTTTATCATTCTCATCGGAAGTTCCTGTTCCCCGGATAGCGTACGAGTAGTTGTTCTTTCTACTTTGGGACCGGGAACGAGAGGACTATGCATCAACACATAGCGAATACGTTCTTGCTGATTGGGAGTGAAACGGTTTACCCAAGATATATCATAGTCCATTATGTTGTTTGGAGTGGATGTTAGATTAGTGACGCAGTCTTTTCGTTCAAACAATTTGTTAAATTCGCTAAGACTCATGTTCTTTATGCCGTTCTTTGATTCGATATAACTTTGCATCCAATTGCTATATGCTTCTCTATCATAGGTTGGAGTGTCATCGCAATAGTCTGTGTCCATACATGTATTAAGTCCTTCATCATCCGATTCGGAGAATGTATGGAATAATCCGAGATAATGGGCTAATTCATGGGCGATTGTTGCCACTATATCAGTAGAACTGTATATTTTTTTAGATTCATTACTTGGTGTACTGTTTATATATGTATTATTAATAGAAATACAATGAGGATATTTGAGCGAACTGTGGCTGGGAATACCATTTAATTGATTTAGTCCTTCTAGATAATCGGGCTTGATTGTATATGGTAAATGAGATATACCTAAAATTACACCTTCAGAATTCTCATCTTGCTTGAAAGGGTAAAGCATGATATTTATGTATTTGTCGGTATCCCACAAATATTTAAGATTAGCTTTGTCTGTCATAAAAACCTCACAGTCTTGCACAGGATTGCTTACTTGAATTGGATGTACACCGGGCTCATCAAGTTTTACCCCTTGAGGATTTTCTGTGGCGAGAACAAATTCAAGGTTCATATCTACGCTGTTACTGCCCAAACGATTTTGATAATATTTATTGCAGGCTGTTATGATCTCCTGAATTCGTCCTTTTTTAATATTCTGTTGTTCATTCTGATAGAGAACATGAAAGACAACTGGAAGTTCATAATGATATTCTATTAGTGGAGGATCGGTGGAATCCGGTTTTGACTCCGGTTCGGAATCTTCACAGCCAATAAGCAACCATAATAATGGAAGCAGGAAAATTAATCTTGTTTTCATAAATAAGGGAGTTTTTCATATAAAACATTGGTTCCAAAGATAATGTTTAAATCAGTTCGTGGACTACTTATTTCAATAAATATTCCACTTCTTTAAACATATAACCTCTTTTTGTTTGTGTTTCGTCCTCTAAAATGAGTCTTCCTTCAGGTTCAACACAAACAATATTAGCCATAAATTCGCCATTGACGTCTTTATACCGGTACATTCCCTCTTTTCTAAAAAGCGACCTTTCATATTGGGCGGTTATGAGTGCCGTATTGTTTTTTTGAAGTAAGTCGTAATAAATTTGAATACGTAGCATTATATGCTCTAATATATTGAATATATCATATTGTTTTCCTGTGATCTGAAATAATGATACGGGATTGGGAGCAGAGCTGTGAAACACTTCCTGATTGATATTTATTCCTACTCCTGCAATGCTTTGGCTGATATTTCTTCCCATTAAGTCATTTTCTATCAACATTCCGCATATTTTCTTATCTTTCCAATAAATATCGTTCGGCCATTTAATAGAAATATCGGTGGTGTAAGTATCCAGTTCTTCCTTGATTGCTAATGATACAATTTGAGAGATAAGGAACTGTTGTTTGGCTTCCAAAAAGACTGGAAAAATCACAAAACTGAAAAGAAGGTTCTTATCAGGTTCTGCTTCCCACGAATTGCCACGTTGTCCTCGTCCGGACGTTTGAAAGTCTGCAACCACAGTAGTGAACTCTTCTGTTTGTTGTCGTGCGCAAAGAGTTTGCAAATAATTGTTGGTAGAGTTCGTTTCATTGATATGAACCAATGGGACCGGAAATCGTTTAGGGGAGCGCATCATATTCTGTACGTAGCTTTTTAGTAAACTTCTTGATTACTTCATCATAAGAATGATCGATCAGTTCTTTTATAAGTTTATCATCTGCATCACTGTCGAAGCGGACGCTGTTCCAGTATTTCTTGTTGAAATGATAAGCTCCTTCGATGCCGGCATAATGTTCGCGCAGTTCAATCGCTTTTTCCGGATCACATTTTAATGCAATACTGTTTGCTCCTTCCAGATCAATAAGGGCAAACATCTTATTCATCACTTTTATGACAAGTGACACATCATCGAAAGGGAAAGATTCAGTTGCTCCTTTCTTGCTGAGGCAGTATTCTCTGACAGTTTCTACGTTCATAACTAATAATTATATAATAAATCTGTATACTCCGTGTTACTCTGTATTTTCTGTGATGAGCCTCGGAACTTCTTAGAATAAAGGAGGAAGAAATGCTTTCTTGATATGCTCAATCTCGAAATTGCCGTTTTCACCCACTACCGTAATGATATCGAAGCGAACCGGAATGTCAATCTGAAATAGCTTTATGTACGTATCCGCAGCACGTACTGTACGTCTTATTTTCGGTACATCCACAGCATCTTCCGGTTGAGCAAACTCGGTGTTACTGCGAGTCTTTACTTCCACGACCACCAGTTCATTATCTTTTGCTGCTACAATGTCCAGTTCGAAATGTCCTTTACGCCAGTTCCGGTGGCGGATGAGATAATCTTCCTTCTCAAGATAAGCCGCTGCTGCGTTTTCTCCGGCTTTCCCTAAATCATTATGTTTGGCCATCTTTTTTTTGCAAATTTACTGCTTTTATTCTTTGTTTTTACAGAAGTAAAAGTAATTTTGCAGAAGATATGAGAAAAAGGAGTAAAAAGTGCCTGAAAATGCACGTCGAATGCACCAAACGGGAACGACGGATGAGCATTTTGTTGAGCGACGACGAACAACAGATTGTTGATCGTTATCTTGAGAAGTATAAGATAACGAACAAGTCACGTTGGCTTCGCGAGACGATTCTCATGTTTATTCACAAGAATATGGAAGAAGATTATCCGACCCTTTTTGGAGAACATGATATGAGACGATAAGAAGATGCTGGACGATACTTACTTCATGAAACAAGCCCTGATAGAGGCGGGCAAAGCTGCCGAACGGGGAGAAGTTCCGGTAGGGGCAGTCGTTGTCTGTAAGGAACGAATTATTGCACGTGCTCATAATCTCACAGAAACGTTGAATGATGTGACGGCTCATGCCGAAATGCAGGCTATCACTGCTGCTGCCAATGTGCTTGGTGGTAAGTATCTGAGTGAATGCACACTCTATGTTACTGTTGAACCTTGCGTGATGTGTGCCGGTGCCATTGCTTGGGCGCAGACCGGAAAGCTAGTGTTTGGTGCCGAAGATGAGAAACGCGGATATCAGAGATATGCGGCAGACGCTTTGCATCCTAAGACAGTTGTTGTAAAAGGCATATTGGCTGATGAATGTGCTGCTCTTATGAGAGAATTCTTTGCGGCGAAACGAAAATAAAATTTATTCTTTTATTTCCTCGAAATCTACATATTCACCATCATCTTGGGTGAATATTTTTTTGTGCTTTCTTGCCGAAGTATTCTCGGACAGAATTTCCTCTTCATCATCATTAGAATTGTACGACCCTTGATTGTAGCTTTGTTGGCTTTGTCCGGTCTTTCCGTGATGTGACGATGACGAACGGCGTCCGATCCCGAAAATTGTTCTTAACAGAAATCCTACAATCGAGAGGCCAAATACGATAATGGCAATAATAAAAAAGAGTATAAATAAAAGTATATGCATCGGGCTATGATTTTTTAGTTGTAACTTTGATAAAACTCATAGTACAACAAACGTGCCAAGAGATTGTTTATTTCATTTTTCTTGTAAAAAGTGAAAGTAAAATATACCATACAATGATGGCTGCAAAGCTGGCAATTTCCAGAAATACAAGGAAGGGAATGCAGATAATCAGGAATATAAAACTTATTTTGTTGTCCTTCCATGAGAGATTCTTGAATTTCAGGGAAAACATCGGTATCTCGGATACCAACAGCCACGAAAACAGACATACTAATATAAAAAGGTAGACAGGATGACAGGTTTCGGAGACCAGCAAGTCATGCGCGCCTGCCACTAAAGAACCCCAGAACAATGCATTTGCAGGAACTGGCAGCCCTACGAAAGAGCTTGTCTGCCGTGTGTCATTATTGAACTTGGCCAAGCGCAGCGCGGAGAATACGGAAATCAAAAATGCCGCATAGGGTAGGTAAGGAGCAATAAACTCCATGGTTGCCGGATAGTACATCTCTTTGAACAGAGAGAAGACAATCAATGAAGGAGCGACACCGAAACTGACGTCATCTGCCAATGAGTCCAGATCCTTTCCGATGATTGAGTGAGCGTTGAGTGCACGTGCCAGCAGTCCGTCGAAGAAATCGAAGATAGAGCTTAAAACGATGAAAAGTAATGCCAGCTCATATTTGGCTTCAAAAGCCATAACGCAGGCGATACAACCGGAGAAAAGGTTCAGGCAGGTTACTGTATTGGGAATATTATTTTTAATAACGTTTGTCATTGCGACCGAATTATTTAAGTTTGGCGATAACCGTCTGGTTACCGGTCGTTAACTGTCCCATACTGACACAAACTTCTGTACCAAGGGGCAAATATACATCCACACGGGAACCGAATTTGATGAATCCCATGTGCTCGTCAATATAACATTCTTCGCCTACTTCAGCATAGGTGACGATGCGGCGTGCCACAGCCCCGGCTATCTGGCGGGTAAGTATTTCTACTCCTTCCGGAGTTTCGATAACGACTGTCGAACGTTCGTTTTCCGTGCTGGCTTTCGGCAACCAGGCTTTCATAAAATTACCGTTGTGGTGGGCGACCTTCTTGATTGTTCCATCCACCGGATACCAGTTGGCGTGCACATTAACGATGCTCATAAAGATAGAAACCATTAACCGGCGGTCGTGGAAATATTCATTCTCGTCTACTTCTTCAATGACGACAATCTTTCCGTCGGCGGGGGCTACGACTATTTTTTCCGTATCTTGTCCGAAAAGGCGGATGGGACAGCGGAAGAAGTTCACCATTAGCAGATAGACAACGATGCTCGCCACTGCTACCACATAAAAAGGTATTTTGCAATCGATCCCCCAATAAAGAGCGGCATTAATCAATAGCAGCAGCAAGAAGCTACCCCATAATATATGTGTTCCTTCGCGGTGAATACGTATCTTTTTTAATTTCTTTAGTCGACCCATGAATGCTGTTTAATGATATTGTCTGCAAAAATATACTTAATTTAAAAAATCAGCAAGTAATTCAGCATAGAAATGTGAATGTTGATAACTTTTTGAGGATTATTTTTGTTTATAACGCGGGAGGTAGTAATTTTATGCCTTCAAATAAAGACTTATCATTATGCAGGATTTCGTTCATTTACACGTCCATACGCAATATTCCCTTTTGGACGGTCAGGCTAGCGTCGCTCGTCTGGTCGATAAAGCAATGCAGAATGGAATGAAGGGTATTGCCGTGACCGATCATGGAAATATGTTCGGTATTAAGGAATTTACGAACTACGTCAATAAGAAGAATAGTGGTCCGAAAGGTGAAATCAAGGAGCTGAAAAAACGGTTGGTGGGAATTGAAGCCGGCTCCATAGAGTGTGAAGATAAAGAGGCGGAGGTTGCAGCTTGTAAAGCAAAGATAGTGGAGGCGGAAAACAAACTGTTCAAACCGATTATTGGGTGCGAAATGTATGTTGCCCGCCGCACAATGGATCTGAAAGAAGGCAAACAGGACCAGAGCGGTTATCACTTGATTGTATTAGCCAAGAATGAGACTGGCTATCATAACCTTATAAAATTAGTATCGCACGCATGGACGCGCGGATATTATATGCGTCCGCGTACAGACCGCAGCGAACTGGAAAAATATCACGAAGGATTAATGGTTTGTTCCGCTTGTCTCGGTGGCGAGATACCGAAGCGGATTACCAATGACCAGTTTGCCGAAGCGGAAGAAGCTATTCAGTGGTATAAGAACCTGTTCGGCGATGATTTTTACCTTGAAATGCAGCGCCATAAAGCAACTGTTCCCCGGGCCAATCACGAGTGCTACCCTTTGCAGGTAAAAGTGAACAAATATCTTATGGAATATTCCAAGAAGTTCAATGTCAAGTTGGTTTGTACAAATGACGTTCATTTCGTGGATGAAGAAAATGCCGAAGCACATGACCGTCTGATCTGTTTGAGTACCGGTAAGGATCTGGATGATCCTACCCGTATGCTCTATACCAAGCAGGAATGGATGAAGACACGAGAAGAGATGAACGAGCTCTTTGCCGATGTGCCGGAAGCGTTGAGCAATACATTGGAACTTCTCGATAAAGTAGAATATTACTCTATCGACCATGCCCCTATCATGCCTACTTTTGCCATTCCCGAGGATTTCGGAACGGAAGAAGAATACCGGCAGAAGTTTACGGAGAAAGACCTTTATGATGAGTTCACTCAAGATGAGCATGGTAATGTGGTGTTGAGTGAAGAAGATGGAAAGGCGAAAATCAAGCGTCTAGGCGGATATGATAAATTGTATCGTATCAAACTTGAAGGGGACTATCTGGCTAAACTGGCTTTCGACGGAGCAAAAAGAATATATGGTGAACCGTTGACGGAGGAAGTGAAGGAGCGTATGAACTTCGAATTGTACATCATGAAGACGATGGGTTTCCCCGGATACTTCTTGATTGTGCAGGACTTTATCAACGCCGCTCGCAAAGAGCTCGGAGTGTCGGTAGGTCCGGGACGTGGTTCGGCTGCCGGTTCGGCGGTGGCCTACTGTCTGGGTATCACAAAGATCGACCCTATCCAGTACGACTTACTGTTCGAGCGTTTCCTGAACCCGGACCGTATCTCATTACCTGATATTGATGTGGACTTTGATGATGACGGTCGTGGCGAGGTACTTCGTTGGGTAACGAATAAATATGGTCAAGAGAAGGTGGCTCATATCATCACGTATGGCACAATGGCTACGAAACTGGCTATCAAGGACGTTGCCCGTGTGCAGAAACTCCCTCTCTCGGAATCCGACCGTCTGGCTAAACTAGTACCCGATAAGATTCCCGATAAGAAACTGAATCTCCGCAATGCGATAGAATATGTCCCGGAGTTGCAGGCTGCCGAAGCCTCTTCCGATCCTTTGGTACGGGATACGATCAAGTATGCCAAGATGCTCGAAGGAAACGTTCGTGGCACTGGTGTGCATGCCTGTGGTACGATTATTTGTCGTGATGATATTACCGACTGGGTGCCTGTCAGCACTGCCGATGATAAGGAGACAGGTGAAAAAATGCTTGTCACCCAATATGAAGGTTCGGTGATTGAAGATACCGGATTAATCAAAATGGACTTCCTCGGACTGAAAACTCTTTCCATTATTAAGGAAGCCGTCGAGAATATCCGCCTGAGCCGCAGCTTGGAAATTGATGTAGACCAGATAGATATTAACGACCCTGCCACTTACAAACTATATAGTGACGGACGCACAATTGGTACATTCCAGTTTGAATCTGCCGGTATGCAGAAGTATCTGCGCGAATTACAGCCTTCTACTTTTGAGGATTTGATAGCCATGAATGCTCTGTACCGTCCGGGACCTATGGATTATATTCCTGATTTTATCGACCGCAAGCATGGACGCAAGCCTATCGAGTATGATATTCCGGTTATGGAGAAATACTTGAAAGATACCTACGGAATCACGGTATATCAGGAACAGGTGATGCTTTTGTCACGTCTGCTGGCAGACTTTACCCGTGGTGAGTCCGACGCCCTTCGTAAAGCAATGGGTAAGAAGTTGCGTGACAAGCTGGATCACATGAAACCTAAATTTATTGAAGGAGGACGTAAGAACGGACACGACCCGAAAGTACTTGAAAAGATTTGGACGGACTGGGAAAAGTTTGCGTCTTACGCTTTCAATAAGTCACACGCTACCTGTTACTCATGGGTCGCTTACCAGACAGCTTATCTGAAAGCAAACTACCCATCTGAATATATGGCGGCTGTAATGAGCCGAAGCTTGTCGAACATCACGGACATCACGAAGTTGATGGACGAATGTAAGGCAATGGGTATCCAGACATTGGGACCGGATGTAAATGAGAGTAACCTGAAGTTTACGGTAAATCATGATGGTAATATCCGTTTCGGACTCGGTGCCGTGAAAGGAGTAGGTGAGGCTGCTGTACAAAGCATCATGGAGGAGCGTAAGAAGAACGGTCCTTTCCTTGGAATCTTCGACTTTGTGCAACGCGTCAACCTGAATGCCTGTAACAAGAAAAATATGGAATGCCTGGCATTGGCCGGCGGATTCGACAGTTTCCCGGAACTGAAACGTGAACAGTATTTTGCCGCTAACTCGAAAGGTGAATTATTCTTGGAAACATTGATGCGTTATGGCAACCGCTATCAGGCAGACAAAGCTGCTGCCGTCAATTCTCTGTTCGGAGGCGAAAACGTAATTGACGTCGCTACCCCCGAAATTCCGCAGGGAGTGGAACGTTGGAGCGATCTCGACCGCCTGAACCGTGAACGTGACTTGGTTGGTATCTATCTTTCCGCTCATCCGTTGGATGAATTTTCCATTGTGCTGGAACACGTTTGCAATACTCGTATGAGCGAACTGGAAGATAAAGCAGCCCTGGCAGGACGCGAAATAACCATGGGAGGAATTGTGACCAGTGTTCGTCGTGGAGTCAGCAAGAATGGTAATCCGTATGGCATTGCCAAGATTGAGGACTATTCCGGCTCTACCGAAATCCCGTTTTGGGGAAATGACTGGGTGACTTATCAAGGGTACCTCAATGAAGGAACTTTCCTGTATATCAAGGCCCGTTGCCAAGCCAAACAGTGGCGGCAGGATGAACTGGAAATCAAGATTACCTCTATGGAACTTCTTCCGGATGTGAAAGAAGAACTGGTACAGAAAATCACGATTATTATTCCTTTGTCGGTATTGAATACAGCTCTGGTTACTGAACTGGCAACCCTCACGAAAGAGTCTCCGGGCAATACGGAACTTTATTTTAAGGTGACGGATGACAGCGATACCAACCACATGTCGGTCGATCTGATTTCCCGCCCCATCAAACTTTCGGTGGGAAGAGATTTAATAACATATTTAAAAGAGCGTCCGGAACTTGGATTCCGCATAAATTGATTATATTTGTAGCGCAATAAAAACGAGAAGATATATATTAATAATAAACTTAATACTTATAAGAAATGGCTTTAGAAATTACAGACAGCAACTATAAGGAAGTTCTTGCAGAAGGCAAGCCGGTTGTTGTTGATTTTTGGGCTCCTTGGTGTGGCCCTTGCAAAATGGTGGCTCCTATTATTGAAGAATTGGCAGCAGAGTTTGAAGGACAAGTAATCATCGGTAAGTGTGATGTGGATGAAAATGGCGATATGGCTGCCGAATACGGCATCCGCAATATCCCTACCGTCCTGTTTTTCAAGAATGGTGAGATTGTGGACAAGCAGGTCGGTGCAGTCGGCAAACCTGTATTCGTAGAAAAAGTAAAGAAGCTTTTATAGTCGATCATACTTAAGACTTAAAATATATGGGACTGGAAGACGATTTTTTATTAGCAGATGCCGATGATGAAAAGACCATCGAGTTTATCAAAAACTATCTGCCTCAAGAACTGAAAGAGAAGTTCTCGGACGATGAGTTGTATTATTTCCTTGACTTAATCGACGAGTATTACTCTGAAAGTGGAATTCTCGACGCTCAACCCGATGAAGACGGCTACGTTGACATCGACTTGGAAGAAGTGGTGGCTTACATCGTAAAAGAAGCCAAAAAGGATGAAATGGGAGAATACGATCCCGAAGAAGTCCTCTTTGTGGTTCAGGGAGAAATGGAATACGGAGACTCTCTGGGACAAGCGGACTAGAACGCGGTGTCCGGTCTCATAGTGGATAATACAAAATAAAAGAGGCTGCCTCATTTTTCTATTTTGAGACAGCCTCTTTCTGCGTAGGGAAATTGAAATTTCTAACCGTGGAAACTAGAGTTCCCAAGTGCGGAAACGACAATGAACGCATCGCTACGGATCTTTGGTACAAAGGGAACGGGCAGTAAATAAAGTAGTCTTTATATCTCTTCCAATGTATAATACTGATAATCCCGAAGCACTGTTTGAAGGAATTTCTCCTGATTGTTGTCGCGTGGAGTTATGGAAAGCAACTCCTGCACCTTTTGGGCTAGTAGCAAGATACGTCGCGGACGGTCTTTCTCACTGGATTGCAGTGTTCGTGTAATGACATTTACCTGTTCGAGTGATAAATCGGCGGATTGCGGATAGACCGGATGATAATCTTTGGTCAGATAGTCAAATTCATCAAGGCTGACGTGTATCTTACGATAGTTTTTTTCCTTAATCACCATTGTTCCGGCAGCAAGATCCCCCATTCGTTGACTGTTTTTTGTCAACAGGACCACCAGAATGCCTAAACCGCCCGTAATTGGACCGTCAATAGGAAAAAGCAGCCAGCGCAACAGGTAAGAGCTGATACTGGGGGTGGTACCGTCGGCTTTGACAACACGGATATTCATTATACGCTTGCCGAAACTCTGCCCGTGGTTGAATGTCTCGCAAAGAAAAGAATAACCGAGTATCGGTAAATAAATGACGCAGAGAAAGAAAATGAGGGTAAATCCCGAAGGCAACCGCAGTTCGGTTAAGAGGGTGGCAGTAGAATACACGTAGATTACGATTAGGAAATAATCGATAACTAATGCCAACAGTCGTTCGCCAATACTGGCGGGCGTCTGGCTGATACGGACGAATTGGCCGGTTATAATCGTAGATTCTGCCATTTCTGATTAAACATTCTTAGGATTCCGTTGCAAATATATCATATTTCTCTTACTTTTGCTTCCGGTTTCGGACAAAACTTATCCGAAATCCCTTGGAAAGCATGAAAGAAGTTACGTTTATCCGTCGGAACATTGAAAAATGGAAGGAAACCGAAAAGGTAGTGGAGCAGGCCGCGGGCTTGTCTCCCGACCAACTTGCCGACGTATATACGGATCTGACTGCTGATCTGGCATTTGCCCAGACACATTTTCCGACTTCACGCATTACTATCTATCTGAATAATCTTGCTTCGGCACTGCATAACGAGATTTACCGGAACAAACGGGAAAAGTGGTCGCGAATCATCACGTTCTGGACGCGTGAAGTTCCGCAGACAATGTATGATGCCCGGCGTGAACTGCTGACTTCCTTCATTATCTTTATTGTCAGCGTGCTGATAGGAGTGATATCCGCTGCGAATGACCCGAACTTTGTCCGCCTGATTTTAGGGAACGGCTATGTGGATATGACTTTGGATAATATTGCCAACGGTGAGCCAATGGCGGTCTACAACGTCTCGGACGAAGTGCCGATGTTCCTGGGAATTACGCTTAACAATGTGATGGTTTCTTTCAATTGTTTTGCAATGGGGCTGTTGACTAGTTTCGGTACAGGATATATGTTACTTAGAAACGGAATCATGATAGGTGCCTTTCAAACCTTCTTTTATCAGCACGATTTGCTTTGGGAATCCAGTCTTGCTATCTGGCTGCATGGAACGCTTGAAATCTGGGCAATTATTGTGGCTGGTGCCGCCGGACTGGCTTTAGGTAACGGTTGGCTTTTCCCCGGCACCTATTCACGGTTGGAGTCTTTCCGTCGGGGTGCAAAGAAGGGAGTAAAGATTGTCATAGGTACCGTTCCCGTATTTGTAATGGCAGGTTTTATTGAAGGCTTTGTCACCCGACATACGGAACTGCCGGATCTGTTGAGGCTTGGATTCATTCTACTTTCGTTGTCATTTATTATTTTCTACTATATTTATTTACCAAATAGAAAAAAACATGGAATCACAGAAACCTAAGATCGCGATGTATGTGAAACGTCCTTTCGGTGAAAAGTTAAACGCTTCTTTTGATTTTCTAAAAGAGAATTGGAAATTGTTGTTGAAGTTTATTACTTATCTGTTGTTGCCTCTTTGCCTCATTCAGGCGTTGAGCCTGAACGGATTAATGAGCGGGGCATTGTCGATATCCGCTATCGCAAGTAGTACGGCAATGGCTGCGTCTTCTTCTTCGCTCATTGCTTTCGGCTCTTATTATGGATTATATATGTTCCTTTATCTGATTGGAATAATCCTCCTGACATCGTTGGTCTATGGGCTGATCCGGACATATAATGAACGCGAAGAACGCTTGCAGGGAGTAACTTTGGGTATGCTGAAACCTCGGTTGTTCCGTAATATAAAAAGACTGCTACTGATGACAGGTGCTTGTATATTACTGGTACTGTTTGTTGGTATTTTTGTAGGTCTTCTGGTTGCTTTGACGCCTTTCACATTGTTTCTGACTATTCCGTTTATCATAGCTTTCTCCGTACCGCTTGCTCTGTTGGCGCCCATTTATTTGTTTGAGGATATCACTTTAATGGAGGCTTTCAAGAAAACTTTCCGGTTGGGATTTGCTACTTGGGGAGGTGTCTTTCTAGTTTCATTGTTAATGGGAATTATAGCTAACGTCCTGCAAGGAGTAACGATGATGCCTTGGTATATTGCTACTGTCGTGAAGTACTTTTTTGCAATGAGTGATGTCGGTGGAAGCGGTGAGGTTACTGTATCGGCAGGATATAGTTTCTTCCTCTACTTAATGGCGATTATTCAGACATTCGGCGCTTACCTGGCAATGATTTTCACCTTTGTCGGCATGGCTTATCAATACGGGCACGCCTCGGAAGTGGTGGACAGCATTACGGTGGAAACTGATATTGATAATTTTGATAAACTCTAAAAACAGGTTCAGGTAGATGATAACTTCCCCGGCTGATACATTGGTTTGTGATTCTGCACAGCTTGCGGCTTTCCGGTCCGATGCTGCGTATGATTATAATCGTGAGCTGATAACTCCGGAAATTAATATTTTCGAGTGGATTCGCGGTCAGTTCGGGGAGTTGTTGGGTAAAATATTCGGTAGCCGTTTTGCGGAGGAGTATTCCGGGCTTATCATGATTTGCCTGGCCATTCTTCTTTTGCTTCTGATTGTTTGGTTTGTTTACAAAAAACGTCCCGAACTGTTCATGCGTTCGCATAAAAATTCACTTCCGTATACTGTTGAGGAAGATACCATTTATGGCGTTGATTTTCCGAAAGGCATTGATGAAGCACTGTCCCGTCGGGATTACAGGGAAGCGATACGTTTGCTCTATTTGCAGACATTGAAACAGTTGAGCGACGCCGAACGTATTGACTGGCAGCTTTATAAGACACCTACGCAATATATCTATGAAGTGCGGCTGCCGGCTTTCCGGCAAATGACCAACCACTTCCTGCGGGTACGTTACGGTAACTTCGAAGCGACGGAAGAACTTTTCCGTGAGATGCAGGCATTGCAGGAAGAAATAGAGAAAGGAGGCGCTGTATGAAAGGAAGCCACTGGTTTATCATTTTCATTGTAGCCTTTTTGGTCATAATGTTCGCTGTGGAATATCACCTGCCGAAGAAGTTTGTGTGGACACCTACTTTCGGTCATTATGATGACCAGCCTTTCGGATGTGCGGTGTTCGATAGCCTGTTGTCTGCTTCTTTGCCCAAAGGATACACATTGTCGAAAAAGACATTCTATCAGTTGGAGGAGGAAGACACGTTGTATAGCCGGGGAATACTGGCAGTTGCCCATGACATGGCATTGACGGACATTGATGTGAAGTCTCTCCTGAAAATGGCGGAACGGGGAAATAAGGTTATGCTGGCGAGCACTATGTTCAGCCGGTACTTGAAGGATACATTGAACTTTGAATCTTATCGTTTTTATTTCAGTCCGTTGGCTCTCAAGAAATATGCCACTTCGTTGTTGGCAAAAGATAGTTTATGCTGGGTGGGAGATTCGGCAGTCTATTCCCCGCGAACGTTCTATTTCTACCCTCAGCTTTGTTCCTCCTATTTTTGGGGCGATTCGTTGCCGGGAAAAGAGTTGGCGAGGAAAGCGCTTCATGTGAATGAGTACCGGTATGAGGTAGAAGTCGATTCCGTATCTACGGAATCGGAGCAGGACACACTTCGTTATGTTCCTGTAGCTATGACCTGTCCGGTTGGGAAAGGGGAGGTGATTCTTGTCTCCACTCCTTTGATTTTTACCAATTACGGTATACTCGACGGGAATAATTCGGCTTACATATTCCGCTTGTTATCTCAAATGGGCGAGTTTCCTGTTGTCCGTACCGAAGGATATGTCAAAGAGACGGCGGAAACGCAGCAGTCTCCTTTCTGTTACCTTCTTTCCCGGCAACCGCTTCGCTGGGCGTTGTATCTGACGATGATTGCCATATTGCTGTTTATGATATTTACGGCACGGAGACGGCAACGTGTAATACCGGTTATCCGCGAACCGGAAAACAAATCCCTTGAGTTTACCGAACTGATAGGGACTCTGTATTATCAGAAGAAAGATCATGCAGACTTGGTCCATAAGAAGTTTATCTACTTTGCGGAAGAATTGAGAAGAGAGATTCAGGTGGATATAGAGGAAGTGGCGGACGATGAACGCTCTTTCCGCCGGATTGCGCAGAAGACGGGAATGGATGCGGAGGAAATCGGTACGTTTGTCCGCGAAGTCCGCCCGGTGATTTACGGCGGCCGCGTCATTTCTGCGGAACAGATGAAACTGTATATAGATAAAATGAGTGAAATAATCAATCATATATAAAGAAGAAACTTATGGAAGAGAACACTGAACAACGGATAGATTTAACTCTCTTTTCCGAGAAGATACAAGGACTGAAAGAACGGATTGCCTCCGTCATAGTCGGTCAGGAACAAACGGTGGACTTGGTGCTGACGGCTATTCTGGCAAACGGTCATGTGCTGATAGAAGGTGTGCCGGGAGTAGCGAAAACGTTGCTGGCCCGTCTCACGGCCCGGTTGATTGATGCAGACTTCAGCCGCATCCAGTTTACCCCGGATTTAATGCCGAGCGATGTGTTGGGAACGACCGTATTCAACATGAAGACGAATGAGTTTGATTTTCATAAGGGGCCGATATTTGCGGATATTGTATTGGTGGATGAGATAAACCGTGCTCCTGCCAAAACGCAGTCGGCCTTGTTTGAAGTAATGGAAGAACGTCAGATAAGTATTGACGGGACGACACACCGAATGGGAGAACTCTATACGATTTTGGCTACCCAGAATCCGGTGGAACAGGAAGGGACTTACAAACTTCCCGAAGCGCAGCTCGACCGCTTCCTGATGAAGATTACTATGGATTATCCCTCATTGGATGAAGAAGTGAATATTCTGGAACGTCATCACTCCAATGCCGCCTTGGTGAAACTTGATGATATCACACCTGCTCTTACGAAGGAAGAGTTGTTGACGCTCCGTGCTTTTATGAAGAATGTGTTTGTTGACCGCACGTTGCTTCAGTACATTGCCCTGATTGTGCAGCAGACACGTACCAGCAAAGCTGTGTATCTGGGAGCTTCTCCACGTGCGTCCGTTGCTATGATGCAGGCGTCCAAAGCCTATGCTCTCTTGCAGGGACGTGATTTTGTGACACCGGAAGATATTAAGTTTGTGGCTCCGTATGTGCTTCAACATCGTCTGATTCTGACTGCCGAAGCGGAAATGGAAGGCTATTCTCCGGTGAAGGTGACGCAGCGTTTGATTGACAAGGTTGAGGTTCCGAAATAGATAATGCATGATAGTCCAACTGTCATGTTCCGATTACGGTCTTTAGTTTTTAACTCTTAATTTTTAGCAGACAAGTTGTATTTAACGAATCGTTTCTATATTGTCTTTGTGTTGGTTATCCTGTTTCTGGGTAGCGGATATGCGTTTGCTCCGTTGTTTGTTGTCGGGCAGTGGGCGCTTGTGGCTTTGATTGCGTTAGTGTCGGCGGACGGATTTCTACTTTATCGTACCAACGCGATTCAGGCAGAACGTCACTGTGCCGACCGTTTCTCCAATGGCGATGAAAACGAAGTGGCTATCCGTGTGGAAAATAGTTATCCGCGTCCCGTCTCTTTGGAGATTATCGACGAGATTCCTTTTATCTTCCAACAGCGGAATATCAATTTCCGGATACAGCTTCAGGCAAATGAAGGGAAAACGATTAGTTATCGTCTCCGCCCTACGCAGCGGGGTGTTTACTCTTTCGGGCGGATCAGGGTGTTTGTAACCGGTCGGATCGGATTGATTTCCCGGCGTTATACTTGTGGGGAGCCGTTGGATATCAAGGTATATCCTTCTTATCTGATGTTGCACCAATATGAGTTGCTGGCTATGAACGACAATCTGACCGAATTGGGGATAAAGCGTATTCGCAGAGTGGGGCATCATACGGAATTCGAACAGATAAAGGAATACGTCAAAGGGGATGATTACCGGACGATAAACTGGAAGGCAAGTGCCCGCCGGCATGAGCTAATGGTGAATGTTTATCAGGATGAACGTTCCCAACAAATTTATAATGTGATTGATAAGGGGCGCATTATGCAGCAAGCTTTTCGCGGTATGACGTTACTCGATTATGCAGTCAATGCATCGTTGGTGCTTTCGTATGTTGCGATGAGAAAGGATGATAAAACCGGCCTGGTAACTTTCGATGAACATTTCGACACCTTTGTGCCGGCTTCCAAGCAACCCGGGCATATGCAGACATTGCTCGAAAATCTTTATAGCCAGCAGACTACTTTTGGCGAAACGGATTTCTCCGCTCTTTGTGTTCATCTGAACAAGCATGTCAGCAAGCGCAGTCTTTTGGTGCTATATACTAATTTCTCCAGTATGGGGAGCATGAACCGTCAGTTGGCTTATTTGAAACAACTGAATCGTCAGCACCGTCTTCTTGTGGTCTTTTTCGAGGATGCCGATTTGAAAGAATATATCGCCAACCCTGCCAGGGATACGGAAGGCTACTATCGCCATGTCATAGCGGAGAAGTTTGCTTTTGAAAAACGGTTGATTGTTTCCACCTTGAAGCAGAATGGAATCTATTCTTTATTGACCACGCCGGAGAATCTTTCGATTGATGTGATTAATAAGTACTTGGAGATGAAGTCACGGCAATTGCTATAGCTTTCTGTGTTTCTACAAAGAAGAAGATAGCCATTCCTATTAAGATAACTCCGAGTATTCCATAAAAGAGTCGTGCCCGGTTGCGCCTTACGTTCCGGACAATGGTTTGTGCATTGCGGGTGGTAAAGAACCAGTTCCAGTTGAGCAATGACGCCAGCAGGGAGATGATCCCTGCCAGTGCAAAAATTCCTTGTACGATATATTGTCCGGTCATAGTTTGATGACTCTGCTTCCGTCCTCCAGTTCTTCAATCGTAACTTTTACGGCATCGCCTGGCAGCAGTTCTTCTACAAGTTCCGGCCATTCGATGAAGCAAAGAGCACCGCTGTAAAAATAATCTTCGTAGCCCATGTCGTACACTTCACTCAGTTTCTTGATGCGGTAAAAGTCAAAGTGATAGATCAATTCCCCGGTTTCGTCCGAACGGTATTCATTGACAATAGCGAACGTGGGAGAGCTGATGACATCCGTAACACCGAGTTCTTCACAAAGGGCTTTGACGAATGTAGTCTTACCGGCTCCCATTTTTCCGTATAGTGCGAATACAGTGCTGTCGCCCATAGCAGCGATAAATTCACGGGCTGCTTCGTGGATACTTTCTAATGATTGAATCTTGATTTCCATATATTAATCTGTTATTATGACTGTTTTTTGAAACAACTCTTTCCAATTTTGCAAACGGCATAAATCAGAATGGAGAAGAATATGATTGAAGCTCCCGAAGGGACTTTCCAATGGTAGGAGATGAACAATCCGCCCAGGCATCCCAGAAAACCGATGCCGATAGACAACCAGATGATTTTCTTGAAGCTGTAAGTGAACAGGTTGGCGGTCATTTGCGGGATGGTGAGCAGCGAGATGGCCAGCACGATACCTACCATACGAAGGCAGGCAACGATGGTTAGCGCAATAAACATCATCAGCAGATATTCGAATATCTCTACCGGAATCTTTTGCGAACGGGCAAACTCCCGGTCGAAAGCGATATATACGATTGGACGGATGAACAGATAGAAAAATCCGGTTAACAGCAGAGCCAATATGCCGAGCATCCAGAGGTCAGTCTGATTGATTGTCAGGATGTTCCCGAACAGATAGGCGGACAGGTCGGGGGCAAAGCCGGGTGACAGGAAACTGAACATGATGCCTAATGCCATTCCTAACGTCCAGAATACGGCAATGGCAGAATCTTCGCGCATATCTTTACGTCTGCTGAGCCACTCTACACCAAAGGCGGAAAGCACGGAGAAGACGGCTGCCGACAATATCGGGGAAATTCCGGCAAACAGTCCCAATCCTATTCCTCCGAAAGAGGCGTGAGTGATCCCTCCACTGATAAACACCAGTCGGCGGGTAACAATATAGGTGCCGATTATCCCGCAGGCAATGCTTGCCAGCAGGCTCCCCAACAAGGCGTGCTGAAAGAATGTATATTGTAATAGGTTCATATTCTTCTTTCTCCGATAATCAGAAATACTTCGTCTTTGAGATTATCCGGCAACTCGATACCACGAAGTTGAAGACTACGTATCCAGCCGGCAACTTCGTCGTCTTTTGTGGTATATAACACATCACGGAACTGCTCTGTTTCTTCTTCCGTATACATATTGCCTTCACGACCGATGAACTGGTCCAGTTCTTCATCATCGTAATACTCTATTTTCTTACTGACGGCAGCCAGCAGGCTATCCCGTTCGCATACTTCGTGTTGGCCGCAGCATTCTGCATCCACTTCCTTCACTTCCGGCATACGGTCCAGTTCGCCTCTTTCTATCTTCTGTTGTAGTCTTTTGTTGCGGATATACCCGGCAATCAGCGCAATGATACCCAGCAATATCAGACTTATAATGAGTATCCACATAGTTATATCAAATCAATTTTCGGCAAAGTTACTTATTTATTTGTATTCTATTATAGTTGCTATCTATTTCTTTCGTACTTTTGTACGTTGCTAACTTAAATATAATAAGTAATGAAGCGAAAGAGTCTATTGTTCGTTTGGAGTTACGTATTTATCTTATCTACTATCTTTATTTCTTGTAAAGATACGGATAATAGTGTGTTTGGAGATGATTTTGATTTTCCGGCACTAACGGATGCAAATACAATTCGTTTTACAGTGAATGTTACAGGAGATTGGCGCCAATTGAACATTGTTGCAGACGGTGGACGAATGGTAATAGACTGGGGAAACGGTCGAATGCAGAAAGTTGAAGATCCTTCTTCGATGGCTGGCGGAGTGACATATAGATATGGAAATAAAGGATCGTATAACGTAAGAATCTGGGCTGAAGAACTACAACTTATTGATATAAGCGGTCTGTTGATTTCTATAAGTGATTTGCATTTGGGGAATATGCCGGGAATGAAATCTTTGGTTCTGAATAGTATTACCGATACCCGTGAATTGAATTTGAATACTTTTTGTCCTAATGTAGAAAGTATTAATATCGGTAGTTTCGCAGATTTGGAACATTTGGAGGTTGAGCATTGTTCCCGATTACGGAATATACAAATTTATTCTAATCCTAAATTAACTTCAATGGAGCTTGGCAATCATCCGGAAGTGGAAGAATTGTATTGTTCTTATAATGGTTTCTCCTCCTTTTCATTAAAAGGTTTACCCAAATTGCGTTCTGTGGATCTGGGATATAATAGTGCATTGGCGAGTCTGGAACTAGATGAGAATAATGGGATTAATGCATTACTGATAAGTGGGTGTGCTTTTCAGTCGGTTGACGATGTCTTGGAGTGTTGCCCTTCTCTGAATGAGTTAAGTTGTTCCGGTAACAGATTGACGGAACTTGATTTGACTAAGCATTTATCTATAAGGGAACTACATTGTGACCATAATCGGTTAACCCGTTTATTAGTTCCGGAAGGACAATATTTCGGACATCTCTATTGTCATTCCAACCAACTGGGTGAGGCTACCTTGAAGACTTTGTTTGTTTCTTTAGGACAAGTTCCGAAACCGACTCCTGAATATCCGAGACCTCCTCAATGCCGGATCTCTTATAGTGATAACCCTGGAAATAAGGAGTCTTTAAAAGAAATACTGAAAGAGAAAAATTGGATAGTTGATGAGGAATAAGATAGTAAAAAGGCGACTTCTTATGAATGAGAAACTACTGATCGTGTGAATATTTGTTTGTCGATATTGCGTATATACCTTTAAATCTTGAATATAATGAAAGAGAAAGTCTTGTTAATTTTCTTTTTGTGTAATGTTGCATTATTTGTATCAGCTCAGTCTCACATGGAAAAAGGATTGCAAAGTATTAGCCGTTCTTCTACTGAAGCTATTATTAATTTTTTAGCAGGTGACGAGTTGCAGGGACGCGAAGCCGGATTCCATGGCTCGCGTGTAGCTTCGGAATATATTGTTTCTTTATTGCAATGGATAGGAGTGCAGCCTCTGAATGAAAGTTATTTCCAGCCTTTTGAAGCCTATCGCAAAGAAAGGCAAAAGAAAGGTCGCCTCGAAGTTCATCCCGATTCTATTGCTAAACTGAAGCAGGAGGTTCATCAAAAGCTTTCCATGAGAAATGTATTAGGCATGATTCCCGGTAAAAATACAAAAGAGTATGTAATCGTAGGCGCTCATTTTGACCATTTGGGCATAGATCCAGCTCTCGACGGAGACCAGATTTATAACGGAGCCGATGATAATGCATCCGGTGTATCCGCTGTATTGCAAATAGCAAGGGCATTTGTTGCCAGTGGAAAGCAGCCGGAAAGAAATGTAATCTTCGCATTTTGGGACGGAGAAGAAAAAGGGTTGCTTGGCTCCAAATATTTTGTGCAAACTTGCCCTTTCATCTCTCGAATCAAAGGCTATCTGAACTTTGATATGATAGGTCGTAATAACAAACCGCAACAGCCTGAACACGTTGTTTATTTTTATACGGCTGCTCATCCGGTTTTTGGAGATTGGTTGAAAGAAGATATCAAGAAGTATGGTTTGCGGTTGTCACCGGATTACCGCGCATGGGATAATCCCGTAGGAGGAAGTGATAACGGTTCATTTGCTAAAGCTGGTATTCCGATCATCTGGTATCATACTGACGGACATCCCGATTATCACCAACCGTCTGATCATGCCGACCGCCTGAATTGGGATAAGATTGTGGAAATCACTAAGGCGTCCTTCCTTAACATGTGGAAAATGTCGAATGAGAGAGAGTTCTGACACAACAAAATGTGTGACTATGCTGAGACATCTGGCTGGAACGATAATACTTATATTGTTTGGTATATCTTGTGCCGAGAAACGTAGTTGGACTGAGGTAACTTTTGAACATGATTCATATATTAAAGTTCCATTGACTATCAATGGTGATGTTCATTGGTATATATTTGACACTGGGGCTGGAGTCTCAACTATTCTTTCTGAATTGGCAGTAAAGTATAATCTTCGAAATGAGAGGGAAGAGGAACTGGCAGAGAAAATAGAGCAAGGAATTAAAAAAAAGGATTCTATCGGGCGTTTTTCCGTTCCAGCGGTGTTGGTGCCTTTTTGTATTGGAGAAAAAGATTTTTCAAAGATAGACTCTAGTAAAGTAACAAATATTTTTGCGGTAGGGGAACTGAAACACTATGGTGTAAGTGGTAAGAATCTCAGTGGGGCAGTTATAGGGCGCACTTTAATAAATCAATATAATTGGTTGTTCAATTTTCGAACAAATAAATTATTAATAGCTGATTACGATGTAGATATCCCGTTATCTTTGGGAGCAAGTTGTTTGGAGATGCGAATAGATTGTGGTGGAAACAATATGTGTGCTGATGTATTGATTAATGATACTATGCCAATGAGGTTTATATTAGACTCAGGCCTGTATTCCCAACCGGTTTCAGTTGGAGATTATAAGCTTATGTGTGATTTGCTTTTACCATTTTCTCCGGAGGATAAACTGAAGAACTATTTATATGAAGATTATTATAATACTTATCCTTTAACAACATCGGGTAAAATACCTGAAATGGAGGAGCATGGCCGGATTTCGACTTCCTTGGATGACTCGGTTTTTCTAATACTTTCTTCTGGAATGAAGTTTAATAATCAGCATCTGACTGGTGTTGGTATGTATAAATTGCCTGATTATTTTCTAAAAGAGGAGATTTATAATGGCTATCTGACAAATCATTTTATAAGGCGTTTTGGAAATATGTATATAGATTCTAAGAATCAAAGAGTTGTTTTGTTTGATTCTCCTCAAGATTCAACTTCTCTTTTGGTTACAGATTTACAAGAGGTTGTGCAAAAGCTGAAACAGGGTATATATGAATACAGAACGAAAAAGAATAACTCTCTGTTACAACGTGTCTTTAGGAAATAAGTTCTGAAGGGTTTATTCTTTTGGATATGGAAAATAGCAAATGAAGAAGGCTATTAGAAACAGTACATTGTTATAAAAAACTTCAGCTATTTCTACTCTGGGGGAAGGAGAAATAGCTGAAATATTTATAGTAGGCCGATATTAACTGTTATTCTTTATCCCAGCCCGGATTTTGTGTTAAGTTGGGGTTCAACGCGATTTCTTCCAGCGGAACCTGATATAAGTAGTATTTTTCAAGCCATCCTTTACCTTCTTTGATAGGATCGTTGAACAGATAGATATATCCTTCAGTCATAGAACCATTGGCGCCGTCCGATGTTCCGGTCGTTTCGTTCAGTAGGGTTAGTGAACTTAGTTCGTTTTTGGATATCCACATACCTTTCTGTTGCATATTTACAAACCATGGAGCCATTCTCCAACGACGCACATCATAGAAACCGAATCCTTCACCCATTAACTCGATGATGCGTTCGCGGCGTATTTCCCAAAGGACAGGGTCTACCAAGATACCCGTTGTATTGTTTTTCGGATAGTATTTGCCACGTTTGGGATCGAAATTCTCGTCAATATTAGCAACTGTCATCTTTTCTACTCCTGCTCGGGTACGTAACTTGTTAATTGTTTCTTCAGCTACATTTTGGTCAAATGCGCCGGTTTCGTACATCGCTTCTGCATAGTTCAACAGTATTTCTTCTATTTTGAAGATCGGTTTATCGGCTGTATTTACCTGTGCATTGTTATAGTTCTCTTCCCAGTTATCCCAATTTTTCCATACGTAGTATCCCGAACGGCAGGCAACATAAGCATGCGGTCCGTATTTCTTCCCTTCGATTGTGTATTGTGCACCGCCTTGCAAGTTGGGAACCCGTCGTACTAACGAAACACTCCAGTTTTGTCCCGGCAAGCGTTTCATGCCCATTCCCGGATTACTGCATGACTCGTTTGGACCCATGATGTCAATATATTCGCGGTCGGCAGGATCGCTGGTATACGACCATGTGGTATAGTCCCCTTTACCGTCCACTACTTTATAGGGCGGCATGATAGTATGGTACATACGTGGGTCTCTGTTACGGAAAGTCGAATAGATATCTTTGTCTCCGGCATATAATTCTGAATTGGAAATAGTCTTTCCATCCTTACAAAGATACAGATCTACCGTTCCTTGATGCATCTCTATGTCGTGGGAAGAAGTGTGTTCGTAATAACATGAGTGTCCCGGTTTGATTGTTTCCAACCATTGTTGGTAGAGGATGATGCCCGGAACTGTACTCAAATCGTCCGTAGTCCACATTTCGCCATAACCGGCACCCGGTTGTCCGTCTGTTCCTGTATACAGAGAAGGATAATCTTGCATCAACAGTTTCGAAACGCGCTTACATTCTGTGAAATATCTGTCGTAACTTCCCAGTTCATGGTACTTTCTCCAAGTACCTTCCCGAAGAGTGAAGCGGGAAATGGCTGCTCGTACACAGTTCTGGTTGATAGTGTTAGAACCATCCTTTTTTTCATAGATCGCTGTGTTGCCGATATTCGATTCTGCCCACAGCAAACGGTCTAATACCTTGTCCGCTACTTCGAGGCGGGGCATACGGGAACCGTAAGCTTCTTCCGAAGTATCGTCCAACGGAGTATCTACCCAGGGAACATCACCAAAGCGGTCAATCAATTCCATATACCAGAAAGAATGAAAGAAATATCCCACGGATTTCCAGTGGTTCTTTTCTTCTTCGGTCATGTTAGAGTCATCCACGTGCGACAGCATGATGTTAATGCGGCGAATGAAGGAAGAAAAGTTCCAGCCGTTGCCGGAGGTTGCGTTTGTCACTGTCTGAAACGCATATTTATTTTGGCTGCTTGCACCTCTTTGTTCCAGATATCCGGCATATACGTCACCGAGATAGTGAGAATTACGTCCGATAGCGGTAGTGGAGGTGGCTATATTTGTGTTGGAAAACATTTCATAACAAGGCCACATGAAAGCTTTGAAATTGTCGTATGACTGGAAAGCATTTTCTTCCGTCAAGCTGGTCACGGGGTATTTCTCTAAAAAACTGTCATTACATCCCGTCAATGTCATCCCTGTGAAAAGGGTTAGAAATAATAGTATCTTTTTCATAACTATGTATCAGATTAGTAATTTATAACGTGATATTTACTCCGAATGAAACCGTACGGAATGCCGGGTAGTTCCATTCAATTCTCTCTGGGTCGATACCTGAAGGTAGTGAAGTGAAAGTTGCTACATTTTCTATGCTGACAAACGCCTTCATCTGATTCAGGAAAATCTGGTTTACCCATTTCTTGGGTAATTTGTAGGATAGGGTTATGTTTTTGATGCGCAGATAGGAAGCATCGGACAGATATTTGTCGCTCTGTCTCAGATTCGAACCGGAGTTGCCGCGATTACCGTAGATGCGGGGATATTTAGCGTTAGGATTTACTGCACTCCAATCACCGTTATCAGGATCTTTAGGCATCCAATAGTCACTCAATCCTTCAAAAAGAGGAACAAAGTTATCACCGTTCATCGGGAAAGTGAGTACATTTGAAATCCAGTAATCCCGTTTTCCTGTACCTTGCAAGATAACATTCAGGTCGAATCCCGCATAATTCATTCCGAGATTGATACCATATTGGTAACGGGGAGTTGTGTTTCCGATAACCTTACGATCTCCCGGGTTGTCAAATGTATTGTCACCGCTGGTAATTACGTTGGTGGAAGTATCATCGTCACGTAGATTCTTAAATTTCACATCTCCGGGACGTACATTATAGCCGTTGATAGAAGTAACTCCCTCTTTTAGTTGCCAGGAAGAGGTATCCACAAAGTCGTCAACAGTATAATATCCGTCTACGACATATCCCCAGATTTCTCCCAGTGTTTGTCCCGGATAGTAGGAGCTCAATAATTTGGTAGCTGCATTATCGTCATATTTAATGATTTCTGATTTATAATCGGAAAGATTGAACCCGATTCGATAGCCTACCTTACCTATTTGGTCTCTCCAGTTCAGGCTAAGTTCCCAACCTCGTGTACGCATATCGGCTGTGTTCTGATAGGGGGCACTGGCACCTACAACAGCAGGCAATTGTACACCGGGGGCAAGCATTCCGTTCGTGTTCCGTTGATACCATTCGAATACTCCGCTCAGACGGTTGTTGAACAAGTTTACGTCCAATCCTACGTTGATTGTTCCTACTTTCTCCCATGTGAAATTTTGGCTTACTAATGCGGGCAGGGAACTGATAGAGGTTACATACGTATCATCTATGATCCATGAAGTGGCTTTATTATTTACGCTCATAGACGGGGTGAAGGTGTACGGATTGATGTTTTGGTTGCCGATGACACCGTAAGAGGCGCGGAGCTTCAAACCGTCCAGCCAATGACGGGTGGAATTCATAAATCTCTCCTGGGCAATTTGCCAGCCGGCAGATACAGAAGGGAAAAATCCGAAACGTGAACTCTTGGGGAATTTGGAAGAACCGTCATAACGGCCGTTTACTTCCAGCAGATATTTGTCGAGATAATTGTAGTTGACGCGGAAGAATCCTCCACGGATAGCATACTCACTATATGAATCAGTGGCTTTTATCGTACCTGTTCCTGATGACATTGCCGGAACATCGAGTACTGCCTGATTGTATGAGTACGTATCCAATGTCTCTTGATAGCTGGATTCCTGGTTAAAACCAGCCATTACTTTAAAGTGGTGGTTACCGAAGTCTTTGTTATAAGTAGCATATACGTTAATTGAATTATAGTTCGTATGTTGTTTGTACTTTCTCAGATAATCATCTACGAAGGATTTGGAACTTCCTCCCTGGATGGTTGTATAGTCGTATTGTCCGGTGTACCAGTGGTAATCATATATATTTTTATCAAAGGTATATTCAAATACCGCTTCCAGCCCTTTCAGAGGTTTAAGAATGGATTTGAGGAAAATACGCGGATTATCGTTCTTGTTGTTTACTGGGTTTGAGTATAATATCTGGTTGCGGGGAGTGAAGAGAGGCAAATCCTCGTCTGCCAGTGTGTTTACGGAAGCAGGCAGTTCACCTTCCGGATAATAGGAAACTAGACGAGTGTTGTATACTCCTCCCATTCCTCCCGGTGAGGTTTGTAAACTATGGGCATAGCTCATTGTGATCTCCTGTGTAAACCACTTTGTCACGTCGGCAGAAATGAATGAATTGACATTCATACGTTCGAATTTGTCTCTGTCGGAAATCAGGACACCATCGTTCGAGTTGTAACCTCCCGAGATACGGTACCGGAGTTTATCAGTACCTCCGCTTGCAGAGATGTTGTGTGTCATCTGGAAACTGGTCTCCATAAAATTCTTATATAAATCCTTTTCGTTCAGATAATAAGGAACTCCGGATTCGTCTACATAGATGCCGTCGCCTACTGTGTTGAATGAAGAAGGATCTTTTTGATATGCAGTCAGGTATTCCATCCATTTGCTGACGCTAGGTGAACCTAGCGACCAGTATGCGTCAGAGTATCCACAGTCCAGATAGGCTTGCAGATAGTCCATTAAAGGAGCTTGTTTTGGTAAGTTCACTGCCTTGCCGAATGCAAAGTTATTGTTGTAATTCAATTCAAATCTGGAAGCACCTTTCGGACGTTTGGTAGTAACCAGGATAACACCTCCTGCTGCACGTGCACCGTAAATAGCAGCTGATGCAGCATCTTTCAGCACATTGATAGATTCGATGTCTTCCGGATTAATCATGTCGATATCCCCTTCCACATTGTCTATCAATACGAGTGGTTTGATTGTGTTTCCATACGTTCCGTCCGAGTTTTTGACACCTAATGAGTAAGCTCCGCGGATTTGGAAAGACTTGCTGGTTCCCGGTGCATTACCGCCGTTAGAAACGAACAGTCCAGGAACAGCTCCCTGTAAAGCATCGGCAGCATTCAGAAGCGGACGGTCCCCCAGCGCTTCATCCATTTTCACGGAAGAAACTGCACCAGTCAAATTAGCTTTCTTTTGCGAACCATATCCTACAACAATGATTTCATCCAATGTTTTTGTATCGTCTTTCAGTACTACTTTGAAAGAAGTTTGATACCCCACTTGTATTTCTTGTGTTATATATCCTATATAAGAAATACTGAGCGTTGCGTTGGCCGGCAAGTTAATTGTAAAATTTCCATCAATGTCGGTAATAGTACCGTTAGTTGTGTTTCCTTTTTCTAATACAGTGGCACCTATTATCGGCTCACCTGCCGTATTAGTCACATTACCTGTAATCTTTTTGGTCTGTTGGACAGTCGTTGTTACTTCATTCTTACTTGTGAGGTAAGAGTCTGCAAGCGCATTATTCGGATAGAATAGGCTACTGGAAATACCAAGTCCTATAAGAACTAAGGCATTTGTTGTTAATTTATATGCCTCTTATAATATACTTTTTAGGGGGAAATCTTTTTCATATATGCTAATCTTTACTCTGTTAAAACAGTCCTTTATTATTTTTTTTAGTATTACTGCTTGATTTTATAAAAAATGTACTTATATTTGCGAAGTAATGTTATGGAAACCTTATACCAGAAGTGGGAGTTTTTTATATCAGCGAGACGTGAAGATAGTTCATGATTTTGACGCTATATTTCTGATTTATAAACCTATAATTGATGTATTTATGAAAAAAAGTTCTCTGATTGACTTAAATGTATTTCGGAAAGTTCTTATAGTACTTGGTTATTTTCTTATTAATTGTTGATTTCTGTTATTTTATATTGGGGAGTTACATTTTTTGGCGTACCCCTTCCATATAATTGATTTAATAGGCTTTTGATGCTTTATTGAAATCCTCTACTGTACCGGGCAGCTAGTCTCTGTTTATAACCTGAAACCCGGCTTGCTTTAAGTCTTCCCAGTATCCGGGATATGATTTGGTAACGACTTGCGGGTCGGCAATTAGCATATTGGGGTGACAGATTACGGCTGGTGCAAACGCCATCGCCATTCGGTGATCTTCATAGGTTGTAATCACTGGAGTTTCTTCCGGTTCACAGCGTTCACCGTTCCACATCAATATACTGTCATTCTCTTCCTCTATAACGTATCCCAACTTTTTAAGTTCGGTTCTCAGGGCGGCAATGCGGTCAGTTTCTTTTATTTTCAGACTTTGCAGTCCTGTGAAACGGAAAGGAATGTTCAACAGAGCACACGTAACGACAAATGTTTGCGCCAAGTCCGGAATATCAACGAAATCTTCTTCCAGTTTTTCCGGTGCTTTACCTGTCTTTTTTAGTTTTACGCCTTGCGGGGTAAACTCCGTTGTTATTCCCAAGCGTGAGAAAACCTCTGCTCCCCGGCTGTCTCCCTGATAACTATTGTGAAACAGTCCTACTAGTTCAATTTCCGCTTCTGGAGATAATGTGGCAATCTGATACCAATAGGAAGCTGCACTCCAGTCGCTCTCTACTTTGAAAGGAACGCTTTTGTAGAATTGTGGGGCTACGGAAATACTGTTGGGGGAGGTCCATACGGCTCTGGCTCCGAAATCCTGCATCAGTTGCAGTGTCAGGTTTATATAAGGACGGGAAATAATTTCTCCGCTCAAATGCAAGGTTAGTCCGTCTTTGAGTGTCGGACCTATCATCAGCAATGCTGAAATGTATTGGGAACTGACATTGCCTTTCAGGGTAATTTCATTCCCTTTCAGTACTGAACCTTTAATACGGAGAGGAGGGTATCCTTCCTTATGGACGTACTCTATTTCTGCTCCCAACTCACGCAGTGCATTGACCAATATCTGTATCGGACGTTGCTGCATACGTGCCGTTCCTGTAATAACCCGTTCTCCCGGAGTCACACTCAGATAGGCGGTAAGGAAGCGCATAGCAGTTCCGGCAGCCATGATGTCAATCGTCTCTTGCCCTTCGGTGAGAGCTTTTATCATTACCTGTGTATCGTCACAATCAGACAAATTTTCCGGTGAATAAATACCTTTACCCAGCGCATTGATAATTAATGCACGATTGCTGATACTTTTGGAGGCAGGCAACTGGATCGTTGCTTTTACCGATGGAGGAGGGATGAGTTTATAGAGCATCATTTCTGTCTTCTTTGGTTTGAGGTGACAAAAATAGTCATTTTCTTTGATTCTTCTTTCTGAAAGTTCAATATTCTGTTGTTTGTCTTGGTTTGTAGCGAGGAAGTTTTATATTTGTGCAATAAAAGTTATCTAAATGAAAATACCGAATATCCGTTTACAGAATCAGCAGTTGTTGAATCCGCTTTTCTGCCAACCGAAAGAGCTTGTGTCTTGGTTGGGAGCTATGCAGGCACAGAATTATTCTATGGTAAAGTGGGCAGTGGGAATGCGTTTGAAGTCAGCAACGATTCAGACCGTAGAGGAAGCGTTGCGAAAAGGTGAAATCTTGCGGACTCATGTAATGCGTCCGACATGGCATCTTGTAGCGGCAGAGGATATTCGTTGGATGCTGAAGTTGTCTGCCCGGCGCATCAAGTCGGCTAATGACTCTTTTGCCAAAGGGTATGATTTGGAAATAACTGATGAACTTTATGCAAAAAGTTATAATCTGCTGGAGAAGATTCTTTGCGGAAACAAAAGCCTGACCAAACAAGAAATTGCTGAGCACTTTTGTTGTTCGGGGATTTTGGTTGAGGCTGATAATCATCGTATGACCCGGTTTATGGTACGTGCTGAGCAGGAAGGCATTGTTTGTAGCGGAGAAGATAAAGGTGGAAAATATACCTATGCTCTTTTGGAAGAACGAGTGCCGCCTGTGCCGGAGATTACAAAAGATGAAGCACTGGCACGTTTGGCCAGGAGTTATTTTCGTAGTCATGCTCCGGCAGTGTTGCAAGATTTTATATGGTGGTCCGGACTGCCTGTATCGGAGGCTAAACAGGCTATCTATTTAATAGAATCAGAATTGACGGCAGAGCAATGGAATGGACAAACATGGTATGTCCATGAGGCTTGCCGGACTCGCGGTAAAGTGTCCGGTCGTTTGCATCTTCTTCCTTCATACGATGAATATCTGTTAGGATATAAAGACCGGACGGATGTTTTGCCGAAAGAGCATTATCCCAAGGCATTTACCAATAATGGATTGTTTTATCCGGTTATTCTTCATGAGGGACAAGTGATAGGAAATTGGAGTAAATCTGCTAAAAAAGGAAGCGCATCAATAGAGTGTTCATGGTTCAGGTCGAATGATTGTGTAGATGAAACTGTACTGAATCAGGAAAAAGATAAGTATATGCGGTTTTGGCAATAATCTTTTCTCCATTTATTTAGAATAACCGGATTTTTTTAAAACAGAGATAGCAATTCATCGAATCTTCTTACTTGTTTAAGGTGAACGTGTGTAAAGCTATCTACCACTTCATGCTTCCACATTACTTCGAAAGGAATATGTACTCCGTATCCTCCTAAAGATAGGACAGGTTGAATATCTGATTTCAGGGAATTGCCAACCATGACAAGTTCCGAAGGGGTAATTTGCAGTATGTTCAACATTCGCTGATATTCTTTCTCTGTTTTATCGGACATAACTTCGATGTGATCGAAATAGGGAGCTAAGCCGGAACGTTCCAGTTTATTTTCCTGATCGAGCAGGTCGCCTTTAGTAGCAACCACCAGTTTGTACTTTCCTGTTTTTTTTAGTGTTTTCAGGGTTTCTTTGACTCCCGGCAACAGTTCGATAGGCATTTTTAATAATGATTTTCCTAACTCAATAATATGTTGGATATCTGTGGCTGAAATCTTTCGTCCGCTAACTCGCAAAGCCGTCTCGACCATAGAAATGGTAAAAGCTTTGGCGCCATATCCGAGACATTTCAGGTTGTTCATTTCTGTTTGAAATAAAGCGGCCGAAATATCTTCGGGAGTTCCGTAGGACTTTAACAGGTCTGTGTATTGTTTTTCTATATCCTGGAAAAAAGGTTCGTTACTCCACAGGGTGTCATCTGCATCAAAGGCAATTACTTTAATAAGTTCTTTCATCGGTTCTCGTCGTTAATAGGAAATCTTAAATAATATGTTGGGTATTTCGTTGGGCAAAGTTACAATAAAAAAGACGAATAAGGGCGAGTTCCTTGTTTTTAGAATCAAATCCCGGTTTAATTGAATAGAAATCTCTATCTTTGTTACTCATTTTTTAGTTTGGACTTAAATTGAATATGCAACAATGAAAATAGGAGATAAAGTACGCTTCCTTAGTGAAGTAGGTGGCGGAATCGTAACCGGATTCCAGGGAAAAGATTTTGTTTTGGTAGAAGATGCGGACGGCTTTGACATTCCGATGCCGATACGTGAGTGCGTAGTGATAGAAACGGATGACTATAACATGAAACGAAAACCTGGTTCATCGACTCCGAAAACGGAAGGACCTGTCAAACCCGTAAAACCGGAAATGCCTGTCATTCAGCGTCAACCGGAAGTACGTGGTGGAGATACACTGAATGTTTTTCTGGCTTATGTGCCTGAAGATGCGAAAGCAATGATGACTACTCCTTTCGAGGCTTATTTGGTGAATGATAGCAATTATTATCTGTATTATACTTACTTGAGCGCAGAAGGAAAGGCATGGAAAACTCGTTCGCACGGATTGGTGGAACCTAATACAAAACTGTTGCTGGAGGAGTTTACAAAAGATGTACTGAATGATATGGAACGGGTAGCTGTGCAACTGGTAGCTTTCAAGGATGGTAAAACGGCTGCTATCAAACCTGCCGTTAGTGTAGAAATACGTATTGATACGGTGAAGTTCTATAAACTTCATACGTTCGGTGATTCTGACTTCTTTGAAGAACCGGCTTTAATTTATGATATTGTGAAAGATGATATGCCGGCCAAGCAAGTCTATGTTTCCGCAGAGGAGATCCAAGTTGCTTTATTACAGAAGAAATCTGTTGATAAACCTAAATCGCAGCCGATCGTGAAATCCGGTCATGGGAGTAAGAATGGAATTATCGAAATAGATCTTCACATTGATTCATTGCTGGATGACACACAAGGTATGGGTAATAGTGAGATCTTAAACTATCAATTGGATAAGTTTCGGGAGGTAATGGAAACCTATAAGAACAAGCGTGAACAAAAGATTGTTTTTATTCACGGAAAAGGGGACGGAGTACTTCGGAAAGCTATCATTGACGAACTAAAACGAAAATACAGTAATTGTCGCTATCAGGATGCCTCTTTCCAAGAATATGGCTTTGGAGCTACAATGGTGACTGTTAAATAGGGATATTCCTAGATGTTTGTCGTGAGGAAGCAACAGAACAAAATTGTCGTGATAAACTTGGGGGAATTCATAATAAATTCGTTTTTATTGTTTGATGTGCTAAATATACAAAAGAATTACATAAGAGACTATAATAAAAAGAATAAACGTGCTATCTATTTTTATTAGAATGAAATTGAACAAAAGAATGTGACCAGGAAAGGAACGCTGAAGTCTACCACAAAACCATGAAAGATAGAAATAATGACAAATTCTTTTCCGGAACATCGGGTGATGATTGGAAGCGTAGTATCCATAGTTGTAGCTCCACCAACAGAAATAGGGGCTAGTTTTCCGAAATATTTCACTAGTAAAGGCGCTCCGAGTAAGGCTGTAATTTCACGCATGATATTGGAGAGCAATGCAATAGTCCCCAATTCCGGTCCTTTGTATTCGGTGATGAATATACTGGAAAGCGAATAATAGCCGAATCCTGCTCCTATTGCCATACATTCTGATGATGAACGTTGACTCATGAAGAATCCTGCTACGGCACACCCTGCCAGTGTACCCAGTATTGTCATGATAGGCAGGAACATGAGACGGGGATTCAGTGAGCGGAAACTTTTCAGGGTGTTCGGATCATTTCCGATGCTGGTACCTACACAGAACATCAAACCGCAGAGAGCATAATAACTAAGTTTACTGTCAGTAAAGTCGTAAGGAATCAGATGAAAGAATCCGCACAGGGTACCCACGATAAAGAATGAGACGATAATCAGGCTGCCTTTCATGCTTTCGTCTCCTTTCCTCTATTCCTTATATACAATAAGTACCAGAGCCCCCAGGCGAATAATGTGCTGCCGATAACCGCTGCCAGCGTAATAATAAGTGCTTCGAGTCCTAATGTATGCAATCCTTTGACAATAATATCATTGCCACCTACATCAATACCTAGCAGAAATAGCAGTACCCATATAAGGAAAGTGATTATTTTATGTATCCACGTGAGACGTTTGCTACGTAATAGATAACCAAACAGCATCCCCGTCAGCATAATTCCAATGATGATAAACATAGTCTGTACTCGTTTTTGGTTGCAAAGATAGTTGAAAAAGTGCTTTGCTCCTAATTAAAACTGTCGGGAACTTTCTTTCGGATGAAGGAGTTGTTGGAGAATTTAAGGTAAAAGCTGAAATAGGAGGACCGATTGTAGTAAGATTCCCTATTTTATTAATATATTTGGCAGCAAATCAATACAAGATAAATGCGGAGGATAAAACTATATTATTTGTTTTTCTTCAGTACGTTGAAAATCAATGTACCTTTCTCCGTGTTGGCCAGTCTTCTTATAGTAAAGTGGGATTGGAGTATATTTTTTGAACCTTTTCCTTATATGTTAGGGGGATTGGGTATTGTTGCAAGTTTGCTTTACAAGGAAATTCTTGAAAAGGAAGCCTACTATTTTTATTATAATTCCGGTATTCCGAAGCGGAATTTGATAATTTCCGTATTTGCTGTTTATTGGTTCATTCTCTGGATTATGAAATTATGCATCATTTGCTTGAAATAGATAGTGTTATCAAGAACTTCGGTACCCGGCAACTACTGTCGGATGTCTACCTGAGAATCAATACGGGAGACGTCATCGGATTGTTCGGCAGAAATGGCACGGGGAAATCCGTACTTATGCAAATTATATTCGGTACAATGAAAGCCGACAGGAAGTTTATCCGCTTGGATGGATGCAAAATTCTTCCGGCTCCTTACCGACATTCCGGAACGATTGCTTTCTTGCCGCAGCAAGGTTATCTGCCTAAACATCAAAAAATGAAACAATTGGTACGTTATTATTTGGATACGGATGTCGTGTCTGATTTTTATAAAGATGATGAAGTGGCACAATCGTGTATGGACCGACGTGTCTCACAGCTTTCCGGAGGTGAACGGAGATATCTGGAAGCCAAGTTACTGTTGCTTGGCGACACTAAATTTGTATTGTTGGATGAGCCGTTTGATTATTTATCTTTTCATTTGGCGGATAAACTGATAGAGCTGATAAAAAAGCATTCGGTAAATAAAGGGATTGTGATCAGCGATCATAATTACGGAAAAGTGCTGGAAGTTGTTAACCGGCTCACTCTGATTCGTGAGGGCGTATTGCTGGAGCTTACTGATAAACGTGGACTGGTGGAGCAAGGTTACCTTTTGAGTGAGAGCTACTTATAATATGAATCGTCTGAGTAACTTCCGTGCTGATTCCTACCATTCCTGTACCTCCGTGCACATTGCTGGGATATTTGATCGGTTCGTTGATTGTTTCATCGTAAGCGTCGGAGTCTACTAAATTAAGTGCTTTCAGGTAGTAATATTCCGTTTCTGTGATACTCATCAAGCGGATAATGACGTCCATTCCTGAAAAATATCCGGAATCGCTACCTGTTTCGATTTTAGTATTGTTGTAAACTGTCATAGTGTAGGAAGTGTTTCTGAACCGGGTGTCGTCGAATACACCATAAATATTTTTAGCTGTATCGAATAGTCCGTTATCTTCATCATCACCGGTGGTGGGTTGTCCGTCTGTAAGAACGACATCTTCGCGGCCAATGAAGTTATAACTGTGTTTTGTCCAATAGATGTAATCGTCTCCTCCTTCTTCGTGGTTATATCCCCAAAGTGTAGTCTGCTTATCTATCACGATACGGTAATAGTTTGTTTCATTGGGACGGTCGTTGATCGTAATCCGATAGCGCAGATATTCTGTGGTATATCCGCTTTGTGCAAGCGGAACGGTGACAGTATCGACATTTTCTATTTCGAAAGGGCGTTGGGGAACGTTGATTTCCGTCCATGCATGATATTGTCCGTCGTCGGTAATAGCGTCAATGCGCACTGCGTCTCCGGGGGTAAATCGGGAAGTAATGCCGAATCTGCATTGTGGATTACCTTCCGTCTCGGGTGGGAGAGGGCGAAGGCTCTCTTTTAGTTCGCCGTTGATACGTACCTCTACGGTTACATTTTGTACATGAGTACTATTTTCTTTACTTGTGAAGTTGAGGAAAAGAAGATTATCCGTGCTCTCCGCATTAATCAAAGCATTCATCACTAGTTTGGGCGGATTATTGTTGATGTTGAAGGGTAACTCATTCTCGCAGGACGACATCATTGTGACTGTAACGAACAGTATAGATAGGTAAAAAATAGTTTTCATATTCAAAATTTATAAGTATAAGTAAAAGAAGGAATCAGTGGAAGTAAGGTGTATTTCTTGATAACGCTTAGTCCTTGTTTGTTGTGGCCTCGGTATACCCATGCCGGATTCATGGCGTTGTATGCATTGTATAGACTGATATTCCAGGTTCGCATACCGTGTTTGGTCTTTTTATTGAAGTTCACTCCCAAGTTGAGGCGGTGGCTTGCAGGGAGGCGGAAGTTGTTACGATGTTCTATGTAAGACACATCTCCGATAGTAGGTGAACTATTGGTATTATCGTAGGTTCCATACCATAGAAAACCGTTGTTTGCACCATTGTGAGGACGGATAACAGTAGTCTTCTCTTCCGGAATGGTACTGGTGCCTCCCGTGTAGAATACCCAAGAGGCTCCAATATCAATACGGTCGCTGAACTTATGATTAATAGTGAGGTTAATGCTATGGCGGCGGTCATATTTATATGGAAACCACTCACCGTTGTTTATGCCTCCTTTCGTAAACTTACGGTCACTTTTTGAAAGAGTGTATGACAGCCATCCGGTTGTCTTTCCTGCTGTCTTTTGTGCCATAAACTCAATTCCTGCCGATCGTCCTTTTCCCATTTCTACCTTATTTTCCCAGCCGGAGGAAGAACCGAAGAAACTGACACCGTCTTTGTATTCGAGTACATTGCGCATATCTTTGTAGTAACCTTCTACCGAGAACTCCCAACCGTTTATACCTGTGTAATATCCGCCTAAAGCATATTGGTGAGAACGCATCGGCTTTATTTTTTTTGTGACAGGGACCCATAAATCCGTGGGCATGGCGATAGGCATGGACGACAACAAATGCACATATTGGTTCATTTTTGTATAAGATGCTTTGATAGTAATATCCTTATTAAGTTGATAACGTGCCGAAATGCGTGGCTGTAAGGAGAGATAATTCTGATCTTGTACGTGAAACAGGGAAAGGTGCAGGCCTAGATTCAGCCGGAGGCGGGAACCAATCTTGAAGTTATCTTCCGCATAGGCTGTAACTTCGTGTGCATGAATCCTGCTGTTGTTTGCATTATGATAAGTGGTATCCCTGTCTATTCTGTTATCGGTTTTGTCTGAGATGACAGAAGTCGTTACGTCTGGTTGAAAACGGTGGAAAAGATAGCCGGTGCCGAATTTTATATGATGGGCAGGAGTTGGATTATAATCGAAGTCAATCTGGTAACTCCAGTCGGTAATACCGGAATGATAATTGGAGGAATAACGGTTGAGAATGATTGCTCCCGCACCGGTAGAATACTGGTTATTGGTGTATGTGTTAACGTCGAATAAATAGTTGTTATAGGAAACTGTTGTATTGCTGAATAACCGGTTATTGAAAATATAGTTCCATCGGGCGGAAACAATCGTGTTTCCCCACCCCATATTACTTCCGTCCTTAAAGTCGGTATTACCGTCATAATCGGCTGCAAAATGGTCTTTCCCGTGATAAGCACTTAGGAACATCCGACTCCGGTCAGAAAACTTATGATTAATTTTTGCATTCATGTCATAAAAGTAATAACTGTATTTTTCATCATCCGGCATGAAAGGCTTTGCCAGTAAGTCCAGATAGGAGCGACGTGCTGAAATATTGAATGATGTTTTTCCTTTGATGATAGGCCCTTCCAGGTTAATCTTGCTGGTTAGCAGTCCGATACTGAACGTACCGTGGTATTTCTGCATATCTCCATCGTTGGTACGTACATCGATAACGGAGGAAAGTCGTCCGCCGAAGCGAGCGGGAAAGGAACTTTTAAACAAAGTGACCTTTTTCACCGCTTCGGGGGTAAAGACGGAGAAAAAGCCGAACAAATGGTCTACATTATATACAGGTGTTCCGTCCAGCAGGATAAGGTTCTGGTCGGGACTTCCTCCGCGTATATACAATCCGGCGGAACCGTCCACTCCGGCTTGTACTCCGGGCATAAGTTGAATGGTTTTCATCACGTCTGCCTCTCCCAATATGCTTGGGGTGTTTTTTATTTGTGCCATTGGAATCTCTACGGCACCCATTTGCGTGGCTATTGCTCCGGCTTCAGCTTTGTCGGAAATAATGATAACTTCTTCCAGTTGCGTATTTCCCTGCATACGGATATTCAGCAGAGTATCTTTGGAAAGAGTGAATTTGCGTGTTTCCGTAGCATAGCCCAGATAGGAGAAACGCAGTTCGGTTTCTCCTTCAGGCAGTGTGATACTGTAAAAGCCGTAAGGATTGGTGGTGGTTCCCTGATATTGATGACTCTCAATGATGTTACTGCCAATCAACGTCTCGGAAGACGTCCCGTCAGTGACATATCCGCTGATAGTAAACTTGCGGCTTACGGGCTTTTGTCCTTTTTTCTCTTTCAGTAGGATGTAGCGTCCGGAGAATTGATAGCTTATAAGTTCGTCTTTAAACACAGTGTCCAACACCTCATGCAAGGGCATCTCTTTTACTTTCAGTGTAATTTTGTGCCTGATACCCACTTCTTCACCATAGATAAAAGAATACCCGGTTGAATTTTCAATCAATTTGACGAATTCTTTGAGAGTGGCATTTTTCAGTGTAAACGAAAGACGTGTATTTATATTTTGGGCGTACGTCTGTGTAGTGGTAAGGAGTACCATGCCTATCAGGATGAATGTTCTGACAGGCAGGTAATCTTGGGAAATTATCTTCATTTTAAGTCTGGTTTAGTGGTAATGACAATCTGTTTATTATTTTGTGAATAGTTGAAATAACCTGCATGATGTAGTACAGATAAAATTGTTTCCAAGTCTTCTCCATTGCGGAATCGTGCCGAAATCCGATAGCTTTGTAGTGACGTGTCGGCAATATGAATCGGCGTATCGAATGAATTGGACAGTTCGCGGGCGATCTCTCCTAAGGGAAGATTGTCGAATATAAACTCCCCGTCTCGCCAGGAAATTTCATCTTTTGCATTTTTCGTCACCTGACGGGTCAGTTTATTTCCCACCTTATTATATATAGCAATTTCATTCGGTTTCAAAATCATGCGGACAGAATTACTTTTATTGCTGACTGCTACCGAACCTGTCAATAAAGTAGTCTTTACCTCCGGGTTGTTACGATAGGCGTCCACATTGAAGTGAGTTCCCAACACTTGTACGTTGATGTGCTCGGTCTGTACGATAAACGGGTGCTTCTGGTCTTTGCTAACCTCAAAATAGGCTTCTCCGGTGAGTTGTACTTCCCGGTTGTCCGACTTGAACCGCTTCGGATAGGATAGCGACGAATGACGGTTCAACAGTACAGAACTGCCGTCGGGCAGGATGACATTACGTGTTTCGGTCATTGTGGATACTGTTTGGAGTGAAGTCGGTTGCATATATAAATATACTGTTCCTACCGAAAGACAGAGCAGAATAACAGCTGCCGCTGCTGCCAATATACGCATACGCGTCGGGAATAAACACCGGATATGTGGTTTTAGTCGCTTTTCCAACTGCGGATAGCTGGCTACTGCTGAAAAGCGCCCACGTGGCGAGCGTGTGGAAGCGATGAGCTTGCTTAGTATCGTTTCCAATTCTGTATCGGTATACTTCATATTCTATTCGGTTTATTTGTTGATAAAGACCGGAGGTAACCAGAATTTCCCTATTCGTATTTAGCAAATAAAGGTTAAATATAAACGTATTCCATTTTCTTCTTAATAACTTTCTATCTGACTGCTTGCAATCATTTCCTTCAACCGGCTGACAGCTTTCTGAAGTTGGGCATCTACGGTTTTGGTGCTAATACCGAGCTCCTCGGCTACTTGGGCATAACTTTGATGTTCCTCTCGGATACGGATGAAGACTTCACGGCAACGTTCCGGCAAGCGGTCAAGCGCCTTGACGTAAAGAGCGAATAATTCTTCGGTAATTAATGTCTCCTCGGGTGAACAACTTTGTTCCTGCGGTTCCGGCAAGCAAGAAGAATGGACAGTGGTGTACTTTGATTCCTTCTCCAGATAGTTGAGTGAAGCGTTTTTGACTAGAATGAAACAATAATCCTCGATGTTTCTTACATCGAGCAGTGTGTCCCGTTGTTTCCAGAGTCGGAGAAAAACATCAAGAACGATTTCTTGTGACCATTCCTCTTGCTTTACGTAATAGTAGGCAATACGGAAAAGACGGTCATAAGTCATGTCGTAGAAGTCGCGGAAAGCAGTTTGCGAATCCTGCTCCTTCATTTGCCGTAATAACTTTCTAACTTCAGATTCGGTCATCGGCTTATAGCTTAGTTTTTTAGTCTACCCAGAGTAAATCGCTCATAATACTATCGGAAATGAAAATCCCTTCACGGGTCAGGCGTAAAGCGCCCTCGTATTCTTCCAATTTGCCGTTTTTCAGGTAGGGAGTTGCCATTTTCCGGCAATACTCCCACATCTCAATCCCGAACAGTTGTTTTAGCTTTTCTATGGGGGTACCCCATACGGTACGCATGGTGGTGATAATAAATTCGTTGTAACGGGTGGTCGGGCCGAGATACTCGGTTTCGAAGACCCGTTGCCCTTCTTCAATACCTTTTATATAGCGGTCGATAGAAGAAATGTTCCATTCGCGTGTTGTTCCATTGAAAGAATGTGCAGAAGGTCCGCATCCTAAATAAGGAATTCCTTTCCAATATGAAGTGTTGTGACGGGAATAGTAGCCGGGACGACAGAAGTTGGATATTTCGTAGTGTTCGTATCCTGCCTTTTGAAGATATTCTATCAGTAGCGTGAAAAACTCCAGACTGGAATCTTCGTCTACTTCACATATTTGATGTTGCTTCAACATATTATATATAGGTGTATCTTCTTCATAAATCAGATGATAAGCTGAAATGTGTTCTACATTCAGGCTGATAGCTTGTCGAAGATCCTTCTCCCACCGTTCCTTGGTTTCTCCCGGCAGTCCGTATATGAGGTCGATACTGATATTTTGATAACCGGCTTCCCGGCATCTGCGGACGGCCTCGGTGGCAGTCCGGGCATTATGGCGGCGTTTCAATAATTTGAGAGTTGCGTCATCGAAAGTTTGTATTCCCATACTGATGCGGTTGAAGGGAAGAGCCGATAGCATTTGCAGGTATTCTTTGGATAAATCGTCCGGATTGGCTTCCAGGGTAATCTCCCGGCAATCTTCCAGTCCGTAATGCTTTTGTATGGCTTTAAATATTTGTTGGAAATCTTCTTCTCCTAATTGGGAAGGAGTGCCGCCGCCGAAATAAACAGTTTCTATCTTTTCCTCTTTCAAATATTCTTTCCTCATTTCCAGTTCATTGCATAGGGCGTGTATATAGCGTGTTATTAGTTCACTACGGGTAGTCGAGTAAAAATCACAATAGATGCAACGGGTCTTGCAGAAAGGAATATGAAGATAGATACCTGCCATAGCTATGCTGTTTGAGTTTTGTAGGTGCAAAAGTAAGACTATTATCGGATAATATATCAAAGAATTGTTTTCTCTTAACACAAAACACCGCTGTATATGAATATTTCCGAATAGGTAATGAACTATTAAATTGTTTCTGTTGAGGAAGCAAATTTATACTAAGCGGAATTGTTCATGTTAAGTATATGCTACATAACATTGTTTAGTAACACTGCCCTAAATGTTGTTTTTCCCCCAATAAATCCCTAATTTGCGCAACACTAAATGAATGGTATGTGAGTCATACTAAGTAATTATTTAAATCTTGTGTATTATGAAAGTATATCAGACTAATGAAATCAAGAACATTGCCTTGTTGGGAAGTTCTGGCTCTGGGAAAACCACTCTCGTGGAAGCGATGCTTTTCGAGAGTGGTGTTATAAAACGTCGCGGATCTATTGCCGCAAAAAACACTGTTAGTGATTATTTCCCTGTTGAACAAGAGTATGGTTACTCCGTTTTCTCCACCGTTCTCCACGTAGAATGGAACAATAAAAAACTCAATATTATAGATTGTCCGGGCTCGGACGACTTTGTAGGCAGTACTGTAACTGCATTAAATGTGACCGACACAGCAATTATTCTTCTTAATGGCCAATACGGCGTCGAAGTCGGTACGCAAAATCATTTCCGATATACAGAAAAACTGAATAAACCTGTTATTTTTCTAGTCAACCAGCTTGATAACGAAAAATGCGACTATGATAATATCCTGGAACAATTAAAAGAAGCTTATGGCTCTAAAGTTGTTCCTATCCAATATCCTATTTCTACCGGTCCTGGTTTCAATGCTTTGATTGATGTACTGTTGATGAAGAAATATTCGTGGAAACCCGAGGGTGGGGCTCCTGTGATTGAAGATATTCCTGCCGAAGAACTGGAAAAGGCTACGGAAATGCATAAAGCATTGGTGGAGGCCGCTGCCGAAAATGATGAAGGGCTAATGGAAAAGTTCTTCGAACAAGACTCTCTTTCGGAAGACGAAATGCGTGAAGGCATTCGTAAAGGATTGGTTGCAAGAGGTATGTTCCCGGTATTCTGTGTCTGTGGAGGTAAGGACATGGGTGTTCGTCGTTTAATGGAATTTTTGGGAAATGTTGTTCCTTTTGTTTCCGAAATGCCGAAAGTACAGAATACGGAAGGTAAAGAAGTGGCTCCGGATGTTAACGGTCCGGAATCTCTCTATTTCTTCAAGACAAGTGTAGAACCGCATATCGGTGAAGTTTCCTACTTTAAAGTAATGAGTGGTAAAGTGCGCGAAGGAGACGACTTGTTGAATGCGGATCGCGGTTCGAAAGAACGCATTGCACAGATTTATGTCGTAGCCGGTGGCAACCGTGTGAAAGTGGAAGAACTGCAAGCCGGTGATATTGGTGCTGCCGTGAAACTGAAAGACGTGAAAACGGGTAATACCCTGAACGGGAAGGACTGCGATTATAAGTTTAATTTTATCAAATATCCGAGTTCAAAATATTCCCGTGCGATCAAACCTGTGAACGAGGCTGATGTGGAAAAGATGATGACTATCTTGAACCGCATGCGCGAGGAAGATCCGACATGGGTAATTGAACAATCAAAAGAACTGAAGCAAACGCTGGTGCACGGACAGGGTGAATTCCATCTACGTACTTTGAAATGGCGTCTGGAAAATAACGAGAAACTTCAGGTGAAATATGAAGAACCGAAGATTCCGTATCGTGAAACGATCACAAAAGCTGCCCGTGCAGATTATCGCCACAAAAAACAGTCTGGTGGTGCCGGTCAGTTCGGTGAAGTGCATCTCATTGTAGAACCTTACAAAGAAGGTATGCCTGTGCCCGATACATATAAGTTTAACGGACAGGAATTTAAGATAAATGTGAAAGGTACCGAAGAAGTGCCGTTGGAATGGGGTGGTAAACTGGTGTTTGTTAATAGTATCGTAGGTGGTTCTATCGATGCCCGTTTCTTACCTGCTATCCTGAAAGGTATTATGGCACGTATGGAGCAAGGCCCGTTGACAGGTTCGTATGCTCGTGACGTTCGTGTTATTGTGTACGATGGAAAGATGCACCCGGTAGATTCAAATGAAATTTCCTTCATGCTTGCAGGGCGTAATGCTTTCAGCGAAGCCTTCAAAAATGCAGGCCCGAAGATTTTGGAACCGATTTATGATGTAGAAGTATTTGTGCCGTCTGATAAAATGGGTGATGTAATGGGGGATCTCCAGGGACGTCGTGCCATGATTATGGGTATGAGTAGTGAAAAAGGTTTTGAAAAGCTAGTGGCTAAAGTACCTTTGAAGGAAATGTCATCTTACTCTACTGCTCTTAGTTCGCTGACCGGCGGCCGTGCTTCGTTCATTATGAAGTTCTCTAGTTATGAGCTTGTTCCGACAGATGTTCAGGATAAGTTGATTAAGGATTTTGAAGCTAAACAGACAGAAGAATAACTAGTAATTCTCTTGATACTGTTAAAACCGTCGTCTTTTTTAAGTAAAAGACGACGGTTTTTGTTTAACTATGATTAATAAAGATAGAAAAACGCAAGGAAAAGATTTAATTTTTTATTAAATTTGCAAACCAAAGAAGGGGTTTTATTGTTGTAGTAATCAGAATACAACCTAAATAGCCTCTTACGGTTAATTTCCGGAAAGTTCCGGTTAAATCAAGTTAATGTGTTAGGAGTGTTAATTAGGGAGTGTTAATTTTGTTGCTATGAAGAAGTCAACAATTTGGATATTAGGTATTGTAATGGGGCTTTCCTTCCTTAGCCTGCTGTATTTGCAGGTAAGTTATATAGAGGAAATGATGAAAACCCGGAAGGAACAGTTTGACTCGGCTGTACGCAATAGTTTGAGCCAGGTTTCCAAGGATGTAGAATATGCTGAAACCCAGCGTTGGTTGGTTGAAGATATTACAGAAGCAGAAAGAAAAGCTCTGACTGAGAATAATTCTTCATTAAGACAGGATGATGTGGTTCAGTCAACACAACGATTCAAAGTGAAGTCACGGGATGGAAAAATTATTTCTGATTTTGAAATGAGAGTAATGACTATCAAACCGTCCGAACTTCCTAAAGTAATGGTACGTGGGCGAAATACGATTCCCCAGACTTCTAATTCGATGTTGGAGGCTATTAAGAATCGCTATATGTATCAGCGGGCTTTGCTGGATGAGGTGGTCTTGGATATGATTAGGCGTGCAAGTGACAAATCAATTGGAGAACGGGTTCGGTTCGGGGATTTGAACGGTTATTTGCAAGCGAATTTGTATAATAATGGTATAGATCTGCCTTTCCATTATGAAGTGCTTGATAAAGAAGGACGAAGTGTTTATCGTTGTGCGGACTATGAAGAGAAAGGAAGTGATGAGGCTTATCAGCAGGCATTGTTTAAGAATGATCCACCTGCAAAGACGAGTGTTTTGAAAGTTCATTTTCCGGGGAGAAGGGATTATCTCTTTGATTCGGTGAGCTTCATGATTCCGTCGTTGATATTTACGCTGGTATTGTTGGTGACATTTATCTTTACGATTTATATCGTATTCCGGCAGAAGAAGCTGACGGAGATGAAGAATGACTTTATCAATAATATGACACATGAATTTAAGACACCGATATCGACCATTTCCTTGGCGGCACAAATGTTGAAAGATCCGGCGGTAGGTAAATCTCCACAGATGTTCCAGCATATATCGGGAGTCATTAATGATGAAACCAAGAGGTTGCGTTTCCAAGTGGAAAAAGTGCTTCAGATGTCGATGTTCGACCGTCAGAAGGCGACTTTGAAGATGAAAGAGATTGATGCGAACGAATTGATTACGGGAGTTGTCAACACTTTTGCATTGAAGGTGGAACGGTATAATGGTAAGATAACATCGAACCTTGAGGCTACTGATCCTGTTATATTTGCGGATGAGATGCATATTACAAATGTAATCTTTAATCTGATGGATAATGCGGTGAAATATAAGAAGCCGGAAGAGGATTTGGAACTGAAAGTAAGAACGTGGAATGAGTCGGGTAAACTGATGATTTCGATACAGGACAACGGTATTGGTATCAAGAAGGAGAACCTGAAAAAGATATTTGAAAAGTTCTATCGTGTACATACAGGTAATCTGCACGATGTGAAGGGCTTTGGTTTAGGATTGGCTTATGTGAAGAAAATTATCGTAGAACATAAGGGGACGATCCGGGCGGAAAGTGACCTGAACGTGGGAACTAAATTTATTATTGCATTACCTTTATTAAAAAATAATTGATATGGACGAGAAACTGCGTATTTTATTATGCGAGGATGACGAAAATCTTGGCATGCTTTTAAGAGAATATTTACAGGCAAAAGGTTATTCTGCTGAGTTATATCCTGATGGAGAAGCCGGTTATAAGGCTTTCTTGAAGAATAAATATGACTTGTGTGTATTTGACGTTATGATGCCTAAAAAAGATGGCTTCACTCTGGCACAAGATGTCCGTGCAGCGAATGCTGAAATTCCTATTATCTTCCTGACAGCTAAAACGCTGAAAGAAGATATCCTGGAAGGATTTAAGATTGGTGCGGATGATTATATCACCAAACCGTTCAGTATGGAAGAATTGACATTTAGAATTGAAGCAATCTTGAGACGTGTTCGTGGAAAGAAGAACAAAGAAAGCAATATCTATAAGATTGGTAAGTTTACTTTTGACACTCAGAAGCAAATTCTGGCTACGGAAGGCAAACAAACTAAGTTGACTACGAAAGAATCTGAATTGCTAGGCTTGCTTTGCGCACATGCAAATGAGATTCTGCAACGTGACTTTGCTTTGAAAACAATTTGGATTGACGATAACTATTTCAATGCACGTAGTATGGACGTGTATATTACGAAATTGCGTAAGCACTTGAAAGAAGATGATTCTATTGAGATTATCAATATTCACGGAAAGGGTTACAAGTTAATTACACCGGAGGTTGAATCTTAATGAAAAGACATCCGATAGCTGGAAATAAAAAATCCCGGAAACATTCGTTTTCGGGATTTTTTATTGATTTCTACGAAATTAATCAGCGATCTTCTTATTAATAACGATATAAGAAATGAGTCCCAGTACTACCAGTACTACTGAGGTACCCAGAATGGCGTTGTTGTTTACATTGCCTGTAAATGAACAAGCCAGTAGGATAACTACTCCGATCAAGATTAATATCAATCCTAAGTTCTTTAATAAGCCTTTCATGTGTGTGTATTTTAATAGATTATTATATTCCAGTCACAAATTAAAGCATAATTCTTTAACGGGCGAAATTATTTGGATAAAAAATCCATTATAAAGACAGGATTTAGTGGATTTTATGAATTGTGTGGTTGTTTTACAGTTTAATCTTTCGTGTTGAAGAATACCTTTTTCAACACTTCCTGCCCGATACTCAGTTCTTCGAGGGTGATACCATGGAGTGCCTCTTTCAGTGTTTGCCCTGCTATGATACGCGCCTTTTCTTCCAACTCCTTCCCGTCTTTGGTCAGGTGGATCAGGTTGGTACGACGGTCTTTTTTATCGGAAATGCGCACGACAAGGTGTTGGCGTTCCATATTATCTATCAAGCGGGTCATACTGGGTTTGTCTTTAAAAGTTGCATTACACAACTCTTGTTGGGTAACACCGTCTTTTTCCCATAGAAAAATAAGCACTGTCCACTGTTCCGGACTGATCTCCAATCCGTTCTGACGGAAGTTACGGTATAGTTTCCGATTGATTGCTGCGGAAACTTTGCCATTCAGTATGGCGAATATAAGCCGGATATCAAAGTTAAATTGCTCTATCATGAAATTATTGTTTAAACAACTTTGCAAAGGTAAGCCACTTCTCGGATAATTCCTACATTCGGATACAAAAAAAGATTAAATGTTTGTAGTTCAAAATAAATTGTCTAACTTTGCACCCGCATTTAAAATCAAATAATTTATTTATTTAATTAAACGAAGTATGAATCAATACGAAACCGTTTTCATTTTAACTCCCGTTTTATCTGATGTTCAGATGAAGGAAGCGGTAGAAAAATTCAAAGGTATTCTTCAAGCTGAAGGTGCTGAGATTATCAATGAAGAAAACTGGGGACTGAAGAAATTGGCTTATCCAATTCAGAAAAAGTCTACAGGTTTTTATCAACTGATTGAGTTCAATGCAGATCCTACTGTAATTGACAAGTTGGAAGTTAATTTCCGTCGTGATGAACGCGTTATCCGTTTCTTGACTTTTAAGATGGATAAGTATGCTGCAGAATATGCTGCTAAAAGAAGAAGTGTTAAATCAAACAAAAAGGAGGATTAATCATGGCACAACAAGTTCAATCAGAAATCAGATATTTAACTCCGCCGTCAGTAGACGTTAAGAAGAAAAAATACTGCCGTTTCAAAAAGAGCGGTATTAAGTACATCGACTACAAAGATCCTGAATTCTTGAAGAAATTCTTGAATGAACAAGGTAAAATCCTTCCGCGTCGTATCACGGGTACTTCTTTGAAGTTTCAACGCCGTATCGCGCAGGCTGTGAAGAGAGCTCGTCACTTGGCATTGTTGCCTTATGTAACTGACATGATGAAATAAGAAGGAGGAAAAGTATGGAAATTATATTAAAAGAAGACATTGTAAACTTGGGTTATAAGAACGATATCGTAAACGTGAAATCCGGATACGGTCGTAATTATCTGATCCCAACCGGAAAAGCGGTGATCGCTTCTCCTTCTGCAAAGAAAATGTTGGCTGAAGAACTGAAACAGCGTGCTCACAAACTTGAGAAAATCAAGAAAGATGCTGAGGCAACAGCTGCTAAGTTGGAAGGTGTTTCTTTGACTATTGCAACTAAAGTAAGTTCAACCGGTACTATCTTCGGTTCTGTTGGCAATATCCAGATTGCTGAAGCTTTGGCTAAGCTGGGTCACGAAGTTGACAGAAAGATCATCGTTGTAAAAGACGCTGTGAAAGAAGTAGGTAGCTACAAAGCAGTAGTGAAACTTCACAAAGAAGTTTCTGTTGAAATTCCTTTCGAAGTAGTTGCAGAATAAGAGCAAATTTACTTCATATACGAAAAGCGATTTGTTCTGATGAATAAATCGCTTTTTTTATTATTCCTGCTAATATTATGAGATTCAAATGTCGTTTTCTGAAGAAGAAATTTTTGCTTCTGCTGATTACTTTAGGAATTGGCAGTGCTCTTTATGCGAATGATGAATTGAAGTCTCTAGCGGATTCATTGCGCAGGATGATAGATGAAAAACCACTCTTCATTCAACAAAAAGAGCAACGGATCAATAGGATTAAATGTCTGCTGAAGGGATCAGGCCTGACTCTTGAACAAAAATATAAGATAAATTTTCAGTTATGTAACGAATATAAGAAGTTTGTCGTTGATTCGGCCATTCATTATGTCGATCAGAATTTAGAGATTGCCCGTAAATTGAATAACAGGGATTTAAAGAACCAGTCATCTTTACAGCTTAGTCTTTTATATTCTATGTGCGGTCGGTATAGGGATGCGGAGTTGATTTTGGAAAAAATAAAAACCTCAGAACTTTCCAAAGATTTATTATCTGTTTATTATGAAACTTATTCCCGTTTCTGGGAGTATTACTCTATCACTGCCAATAGTCGCTATGGGAAGCAGCGGGCAGTATATCAGGATTCATTACTATCTCTTCTGGATCAAACTTCTTTTGATTATAAATTATCCCGGGCATATTATTATGGAGGGCGCGATTCCATAAAAGCGAAAACAGTCCTTCAGGAATTATTAGATACGGAGGAAGTGGGGACGCCTCATTATGCCATGATTACTCATGCGTATGCATCATTCTGCTGGCATCAGAAAAAAATGGATGAGAGAAAAAAGTTCCTGATGATGTCTGCTATTGCGGATATCCGGAACGCAACACGGGAAACCGCTTCCTTGCAAGCATTGGCATTGATACAGTACGAAGAAAAGAATTTGTCTGACGCTTTTAAGTTTACACAGTCTGCTATTGATGATGTTGTTTCTTCCGGTATTCATTTCCGTGCAATGGAAATTTATAAGTTCTATTCTATTATTAATACTGCTTACCAGACAGAGGAGGCTCGGTCAAAATCAAATTTGATTACTTTTCTTATTTCAACCAGTATCATTCTTTTTCTTTTGGTCTTGTTGGTGATATGTATTTATATTCAGATGAGAAAGATTCTGAAGATAAAGCGGGCGTTGGTGCAGAGTAATGAAAAACTTTTGCGATTGAACGAGAAACTGAATACTATGAATAATCAGTTGAACGAACAGAATAATCAGTTGTCGGAAACTAATAATATAAAGGAACATTATATAGCCGAGTTTTTTGATGTATGTTTCAGTTATATCAGTAAAATGGAGAAATATCAGAATGTTCTGTATAAATATGCTATCAATAAATATTATGATGAACTAATTAAGAAGTTAAAATCGTCGGCACTTATTGATGAGGAACTTAACGCATTATATGCCCGTTTTGATAGGGTGTTTCTTAATTTGTATCCCACTTTTGTTTCCGATTTCAATGCTTTGTTGAAAGAAGAAGAACGGATTGTCTTAAAAACTGATACATTATTGAATAGGGAACTTCGTATCTATGCCTTGTTACGTTTGGGAATTTCGGATAGTGGGAAGATAGCAAATTTCCTTCGTTGCTCTACTAGTACTGTTTACAACTATCGTACAAAAATGAGGAATAAATCTGCTGTTGATCGGGATGAATTTGAAAATGAAATTATGAAAATTTGTCTCATAGATGAAAGATAAACCTCGAATCACACAAAAAAAATTCCAATCTTTCTACATTTTTAGCCCTCCTTTGAATATTTAATGTGTTGATTATTAAGTGATAATATATTTTTTAAGTCTACATAAATTCGTGTAAGCTAAATGAAGTATTGTTTATTTGGCTAGTTTTGCAATATCAGTTTCCGGTTAATTAGCTTGATAATGAAAATTGACCGATTTATATTGTTTGCACTTAAATTTGCTATGTTTTATGAATACACAATTCTCGCTAGGCACGAAAATAAAAGTAGGAATAATCGGCTTTGGTAGAATGGGAAGATTCTACTGGGATGCGATGCGGAAAAGTGGGCGATGGGATATTGCCTATATTTGTGATACGAATCCTGCATCACGTGAATTGGCAAAAGAATTATCTCCGGAATCTTATGTAATAGAAGATAATCAGAAAATTTTTGAAGATGAAAGTGTGCAGGTTGTCGGGCTTTTTACATTAGCTGACTCCCGAATGGAACAAATAGAAAAGGCCATTCGATATGGAAAACATATCATTGCAGAAAAGCCTGTTGCAGATACAATGGAAAATGAATGGAAAGTCGTGGAAATGGCCGAAAGTTCAGATGTCTTTTCTACGGTGAATTTGTATCTGCGAAATTCCTGGTATCATAACCTGATGAAAGAATATATTCGGCAGGGCGAAATCGGTGAGTTGGCTATTATTCGTATTTGCCACATGACGCCTGGATTAGCACCGGGTGAAGGACATGAATATGAAGGTCCTGCTTTCCATGATTGTGGCATGCATTATGTAGATATTGCCCGTTCGTATGCCGGATGTGAATATCGGACATGGAACGCCCAAGGAGTGAATATGTGGAATTACAAAGACCCATGGTGGATTCAATGTCACGGGACTTTTCAGAATGGAGTAGTTTTTGATATTACGCAGGGGTTCGTTTATGGACAATTATCTAAAGACCAGACACATAATTCATACGTCGATATTATCGGAACAGAGGGCATTGTACGCATGACACATGACTTTACTACCGCTGTAGTCGATTTGCATGGGGTGAACCAGACACTTCGCGTTGAGAAACCTTTCGGTGGCAAAAATATTGATGTATTGTGTGATTTGTTTGCCGATTCTATCGAAGCCGGGCAACGGGACCCTCGCTTACCATTATTGCGCGACTCTGCTATTGCATCCGAATATGCATGGAAATTCCTCCAAAACGCACATATGCACGACTTACCGGCTATCGGTGATCTACGTACGCTTGAACAAATCCGGGAACGAAGAAAAAATATGAAAAATGGATACGGATTGCTACATAGTAATCTACCACAAATAACAAACCCTTAAAATTACTAATTATGTCAGACATTTCGAGAAGAGATTTTCTTAAAACGGGCGCTATGGCTTTGGCAGGCATTACCATTGCTCCAAGCTCTATTCTAGGTATGAGCCACGGACACGTGTCTCCCAGTGATAAATTAAATATTGCAGCCGTAGGTATTGGTGGCATGGGGCATGCCAATATCAATAAAGTAAAGGGTACGGAAAACATTGTGGCTCTTTGTGATGTGGACTGGAAATATGCAAAAAGGGTATTCGATGAATTTCCGAAAGCAAAGAAATACTGGGATTACCGTAAGATGTATGAGGAAATGGGTAAATCCATTGATGGGGTAATTATTGCTACTGCCGATCATACGCATGCTATCATCACTGCCGATGCAATGACAATGGGTAAACATGTATTCTGCCAGAAACCCTTGACTCACTCTGTTTATGAATCTCGTTTGTTGACTAAATTAGCTGCTTCGACTGGTGTAGCCACTCAAATGGGTAATCAGGGAGCATCCGATGAAGGGACAGATTTAGTTTGTGAATGGATATGGAATGGCGAGATAGGTGAAGTGACTAAGGTGGAATGTGCTACTGACCGTCCTATCTGGCCGCAAGGACTAAATGCTCCAGAAAAGGCGGACCGTATTCCTGGTACCTTGAACTGGGACTTATTTACCGGTCCGGCTAAGTTGAATCCGTATAATGAAATTTATCACCCTTGGAACTGGCGCGGCTGGTGGGACTATGGAACAGGTGCGTTGGGTGACATGGCTTGTCATATCCTGCATCAACCGTTCAGAGCTCTGAAACTGGGTTACCCTACAAAGGTGGAAGGTTCTTCTACTTTGTTGTTGAGTGCTTGTGCTCCGCAGGCACAGCATGTGAAAATGATTTTCCCTGCCCGTGATAATATGCCGAAAGTTGCGTTGCCGGAAGTTGAAGTTCATTGGTATGACGGTGGTATGATGCCTGAACGTCCGAAAGGATTTCCGGAAGGAAAACAGCTAATGGGGCCTGGTGGTGGGCTGACTATTTTTCACGGAACAAAAGATACATTGATCTGTGGATGTTACGGTCAGCAGCCATTCTTGTTGTCGGGCCGCGTGCCGAATGCTCCGAAAGTTTGCCGCCGTGTACCGAATGCGATGAATGGTGGTCACGAAATGGATTGGGTACGTGCCTGTAAAGAAGATAAGTCAAGCCGCGTCATGACTAAGTCTGACTTCTCGGAGGCAGGTCCGATGAATGAAATGGTAGTGATGGGAGTATTGGCTATCCGCTTGCAGGGTTTGAACAAAACGTTGGAATGGGACGGTGTTAATATGTGCTTTACGAATATCAGTGATACGGAAACTCTTAGAACTTGTGTAAAAGACGGATTCAATATTCACGACGGTCACCCGACATTTGACAAGACTTGGACAGATCCGGTTAATGCAAAACAGTTTGCTGCCGAGTTGGTGAAACATAATTATCGTGAAGGGTGGAGATTGCCCGATATGCCTCGGTAAGAATAGATGAAAGAAATTAAAAGATTAAAAATTAAATAACTATTAGTATGAAGAAAGTATTTTACCCTTTAGCTTGTCTTGCAGCAGGAGCCTTGGTTGCTTGCGGTGGTCAGAAATCAGGAAGTGCTCAGGCCGATCAACCCAATGAAGTAGCATTGGCATATTCAAAATCATTGAAAGCACCCGAAACGGATAGTCTGAAATTGCCTGTTGATGAAAACGGTTACATCACGATCTTTGATGGTAAGACGTTTGACGGATGGCGTGGTTATGGAAAAGACAAAGTTCCTGCTAAATGGACTATTGAAGACGGTTGTATCAAATTTAACGGAACCGGTGGCGGTGAAGCGCAAGACGTTGATGGCGGCGACCTGATTTTTGCTCATAAGTTTAAAAACTTTGAATTGGAGTTGGAGTGGAAGGTTGCTAAAGGTAGTAATTCCGGTATCTTGTATTTAGCTCAGGAAATTACTTCTAAGGATAAAGACGGGAATGATGTGCTTGAACCTATCTATATTTCTGCACCTGAATATCAGATTTTGGATAATGCCAATCATCCGGATGCAAAATTGGGTAAGGATAACAATCGTCAGTCGGCTTCTTTGTATGACATGATTCCGGCAGTTCCTCAAAACTCCAAGCCGTTCGGTGAATGGAACAAGGCTAAGATTATGGTTTATAAAGGTACAGTTGTCCATGGACAAAATGATGAGAATGTACTTGAGTATCATCTGTGGACAAAACAATGGACTGATATGTTGCAGGCAAGTAAATTTAGTGAAGAAAAATGGCCTTTGGCATTTGAACTGCTGAATAACTGTGGTGGTGATAATCACGAAGGTTTTATCGGATTGCAGGATCACGGCGATGATGTTTGGTTCCGTAATATCCGCGTGAAGGTATTGGACTAATCACATAGATAACTCGAAATTCCGCAAGTGAATGAATTTATGTTTGTTTGCTTGTGGAATTTGAATCATTGTAAACTCCTGATATCTAATTATATGAAGACTCGAATTTGCTTATGTGTGTTAGCTGCTCTTCTGATGATTCCGGTTGCAGTGACGGCACAGACTAAGAAAACTAAGAAAGAAGTGGCTATTCAGCTCTATTCTGTTAGAGATATATTGAATAGGGTAGACAATAAGGACGGAAAATGTGATCCGGCTTATACTGCCATTCTCGCGAAATTGGCAAAAATGGGATATACCGGTGTTGAAGCGGCTAATTATAATAATGGAAAATTTTATGATAGAACTCCCCGACAATTCAAGAAGGATGTCGAATCGGCCGGAATGAAAGTTTTGTCTTCGCATTGCACACGTGGATTGTCGAAAGAGGAACTGGCTTCCGGTGATTATTCAAAATCACTTGAATGGTGGAATCAGTGTATCGCCGACCATAAGGCAGCAGGAATGAAATATATCGTAGCTCCCTGGATGGATGTTCCTAAAACATTGAAGGATTTGGAAACTTATTGTGCTTATTACAATGAAATAGGTAAGCGCTGCAACCAACAAGGCTTGCGGTTTGGCTATCATAATCATGCGCATGAATTTCAGAAAGTGGAAGGTCAGGTGATGTATGACTATATGCTGGAACATACGAATCCTGAATATGTTTTCTTCCAAATGGATGTTTATTGGGTCGTTCGCGGACAAAACAGTCCGGTAGATTACTTTAATAAGTATCCCGGTAGGTTCAAGATATTCCATATCAAAGATCATAGAGAAATCGGGCAAAGTGGAATGGTCGGTTTTGATGCTATCTTTAAGAATACAAAGACAGCGGGAGTTCAATATCTTGTTGCTGAGATAGAAAAATATAGTATGCCGGTAGAGGAAAGCGTAGAGGTGAGCCTTGATTATTTATTAAATTCTCCTTTTGTAGAGAAGTCCTATACCAAATAGCGTAATTACTTGGATTTAAGATATAAAAAAAAGTCTGTGCATGCTTTCGCATGTCAGACTTTCAATTCTCTCTAGCAGTTTCTGAATTATTCAGCTGTTTCAGCTGCTACGCTATCAGTTGCCAATGTATCAGCTGCTGCTGCGGCTGCTGCTTCTTCAGCTGCTGCTGCTTCTACTGCTGCGATTGAGTCAGCGATACGGATAGAATCTGCAGTTGCTTTTGCAGCGTCTGCTGCTTTGTTACCACATGATGCGAATGATACAGCTACGATAGCTACTGCCATTAAAACTAATTTTTTCATTTTCTTTGCTTTTTAAAAACGTAATACAATCAATTGCTTTATTAAAACGCTGCAAAGGTATGTACTTTTTCAATATGTTGTTCTCTAAAAGCCAACTTTTTTTATGTTTTTTTTCGGAAGGTTGGTTAATACACCTTCGCTTTATGTTTTAAAACATGCTAATCTATTGTAATACTGTTATATAGATATCTTTTGATACTCCGTTTCGGAGTCTTTTCAAATTCTGTAGGATATAGCTGGATTTTGCTGATTTTTTCATAAGCAGCCACACTGTTATTCAGATTCTTCAGATTTTCATCCATAATTGTTTTCAGATTATCCGGATTGTTCAACCCGAGAGAGTCCAATGCTTCATAATCAGCATAAACAAGTGCCACCAATTTCTTGTTGTACTCGATAACAAGGCTTTCAAGGATAAAAGGCAGGTTGTTGAGTTTGGTTTCCAGTTCTTCGGGGAAGATGTTCTGCCCGCTTGAACTTAAAATCATTGTTTTCAATCGTCCGCGAATGAAGATGTTGCCGTTTGCATCCATTGTGCCGAGGTCGCCGGTACGTAGCCAGCCGTCTTCGGTGAATACTTCGTTTGTAGCTTCGGGATTCTTATAATATCCCACCATTACATTCTCGCCCCGGACTTGTATTTCTCCGGTTTCTGCCTCCGGGCTTTCCTTGTAGATGCGTGCCTCCATAATATCCAGAATCTTTCCGGAGGAGCCTAGAACGAACTCATTCCATGGAGCATAACTGATAAGGGGACCACATTCTGTCATTCCATAACCAATAGTAAAAGGGAATTTTATTTTGTAGAAAAATTCTTCCACTTCTTTGTCCATAGCTGCGCCGCCGATAATAATCTCTTTGAAACGGCCACCCAGCGCATCAATCAGTTTTTTGCGTATCTGATTGTAGATTTGCGTATCAAGCAAGGGGATGTTGAGTGCCCACTTCATACCTTTCTTATTAATGAGCGGCTGAATGATGTTCTTGTATATTTTTTCGATGACTAATGGAACAGTGATAATCAAATTGGGTTTCACTTCCTCGAAGGCCTTCATAATGATTTTGGGAGAAGGGATTTTACCGAGCAAGGTGACATGGGTTCCGACTGCTGTCGCTGTCAGAAAATCAAATGCACAGCCGTATGCATGAGCGAGCGGGAGGAAAGAAAGCACTTTATCTCCCTTTTTCAGTAACTCGGTCCGAATACCGAAAGTGACGTTTCCTGCCAGGTTGTTACCTGTCAGCATGACTCCTTTACTGAAACCGGTCGTTCCGGAAGTGTAGTTCAGGAGCATTACTTTATCGTTGGATAAAGTGGTATATTGTATATTTTCACGGCTGAATCCTTGCGGATAAGAAGAATGCATTTCTTTATCAAGATTCTTCAGGAATTTCTGTATGGTTTCTCCGTCCCGTTGGTAGAGACAACGGAAATCGGTTAATGAGAATACACCACGCAATCCGGTGAGTTTTTCTTCCTCCAGGTTATCCCAAATATTGTCACTGGTGAATAAGAAAGTTGATTCGGAATGGTTGACAATATGGTGAACATCGTTTGGAGAAAAGTCCTGTAAGATAGGGACAATAATTGCTCCGTATGTAATTGTTGCCATATAGGCGATGCACCAATGGGCATTATTTTTGCCGATAACGGAGATCTTATCTCCTCTTCGGAGGCTACAATGTTTGAATAACAGGTGTAAACGGGCGATTTCTTCGGCTACCTGACCATACGTATATTGGGTATTTTCTCCATAATCGGTGTAACAGGGCAAATCCCAATTCTCACGAAAACTGTTTTCGTATAGTTTAATGAAATTCTCTTTAATCATTGCACGTTTTTTAGTGAATTGTGCAAAAATAGGAATAAACTTTCGTATCCTAAAGTGTTTTACTAATAATAATGTGTAACTTTGCACGAAATATGTGTTTATAACAGCTTATGATAGATACCACTGTGTTTCAAAATAAGACAGCCGTTTATTATACATTAGGCTGCAAATTGAATTTTTCAGAGACTTCAACTATCGGTAAAATCTTGCGTGAAGCAGGGGTCAGAACTGCGCGTAAAGGAGAAAAAGCAGATATTTGTGTGGTAAATACCTGTTCGGTGACGGAAATGGCGGACAAGAAGTGCCGGCAGGCCATTCATCGGTTGGTGAAACAACATCCCGGTGCTTTTGTGGTAGTGACCGGATGCTATGCGCAACTGAAACCCAGCGATGTGGCACAGATAAAAGGAGTGGATGTCGTGTTGGGTGCTGAACAGAAAAGTGATTTGCTCCGGTATCTCGGCAACCTGCAAAAACATGAAGAAGGAGAGGCTTTTACTACTGCAACCAAAGATATCCGTTCATTTTCACCCTCGTGTTCCCGTGGAGACCGTACCCGCTTTTTCCTGAAAGTGCAGGATGGCTGTGATTATTTTTGTTCGTATTGTACGATTCCTTTTGCCCGTGGGCGTAGCCGTAACGGAACAATCGCTTCTATGGTGGAACAGGCTGGGCAAGCTGCTGCCGAAGGCGGAAAAGAAATTGTATTGACAGGTGTCAATATCGGAGATTTCGGTAAGACAACAGGAGAAACCTTTTTTGATCTTGTAAAAGCATTGGATCAGGTTGAGGGCATAGAACGTTACCGTATATCTTCCATTGAGCCAAATCTGCTGACAGACGAAATTATTGAGTTCGTATCCCGCTCGCGTAGTTTTATGCCTCATTTTCATATTCCGTTGCAATCCGGTAGCGATGAGGTGTTGAAATTGATGCGTCGTCGTTATGATACCGCTCTTTTCGCATCGAAGGTGAGAAAGATTAAGGAAGTGATGCCGGATGCTTTTATCGGTGTTGATGTGATTGTGGGTACTCGCGGCGAGACGGAGGAATACTTCGAGGAGGCTTATCAGTTTATCGCCGGATTGGATGTGACACAGTTGCATGTGTTTAGCTATTCCGAACGTCCCGGCACGCAGGCATTGAAAATAGACTATGTTGTTTCTCCGGAAGAAAAACATCAGCGCAGTCAGCGGCTGTTAGCGCTTTCTGATGAGAAAACGCAGGCTTTTTACGCCCGACATATCGGGCAGACAATGTCGGTTTTAATGGAAAAATCAAAAGCGGGGGCTCCGATGCATGGGTTTACGGAGAACTATATCCGTGTTGAAGTGGAAGCGGACAACTCATTGGATAATCAGGTAATCAATGTCCGTTTGGGAGATTTTAACGAAGATAAGACAGCACTTAAAGGTACAATTCTGATATAAGTATGAAATCGAGATTTATCTATTGGCTGGTATCCACTGGAATGTGGCTGTTTTCAGCTCTTCCTTTTCGGGTTCTGTATATACTTTCGGATTTCAATTATCTGTTGATGTATTATGTGGGAAAATATCGCCGTAAGGTTGTTAGAGGAAACTTGACGAAGTCATTCCCGGAAAAGACTCCCGCTGAAAGGTTGCAGATAGAGCGTAAATTCTATCGTTATCTGTCGGATTATATGCTTGAAGACTTAAAACTTCTGCACATGTCGGCTGAAGATCTTTGCCAACGGATGATTTACAAGAATACGGAACAATATCTCGAACTGACGGAGAAGTATGGCGGGATTATTGTGATGATTCCGCATTATGCCAATTATGAGTGGTTGATCGGAATGGGAGCAATAATGAAGCCGGGAGATGTACCCGTACAGGTCTATAAGCCATTAAGAGATAAATATCTGGATGAACTGTTTAAACGTATCCGTTCTCGTTTCGGGGGATACAATATTCCTAAGCATTCTACTGCACGGGAGATTATAAAGTTGAAACGTGAAGGAAAGAAAATGGTTGTCGGTTTGATAACCGACCAGTGGCCTAGTGGTAATGACAGGTATTGGACTACATTTTTAGGTCAGGAAACAGCTTTCTTGAATGGGGCGGAACGGATTGCCAAGATGATGAATTTCCCGGTCTTTTACTGTGAACTGACTAAAAAACGCAGAGGATACTGTGAAGCGGAATTTAAATTGATGACGGAAACTCCTAAGGATACAGCCGAAGGAGAAATTACTGAAATGTTTGCCCGGTATCTGGAACAGACAATCCGTCGGGAGCCGGCTTATTGGCTGTGGTCGCATAAGCGTTGGAAAGCCTCCAGAGAAGAATGGGCGGACATCGTGGAACAGGAGAAAGAAAGGCTGAAAGAGAAGCAAAAGCAATGAAAGTATCAGTAGTCATTTTGAATTGGAACGGGTGTGATATGCTTCGCACTTTTCTTCCGTCGGTAGTCCGGTATTCGAAAGGAGAGGGGGTAGAGGTTTGTGTGGCTGATAATGGTTCTACGGACGCTTCGGTGGAGATGCTCCGACAGGATTTTCCTTTGGTTAGGGTGATTCTATTGGATCAGAACCATGGTTTTGCAGACGGATACAACTTGGCTTTGCAGCAGGTGGAAGCCGACTATGTTGTTCTTTTAAATTCGGATGTTGAAGTAACGGAACATTGGTTGGAACCGATGATTGCGTATCTTGATATTCATCCGGAAGTTGCTGCCTGCCAACCGAAAATACGGAGCTGGCGGCAAAAAGATCATTTTGAATATGCCGGGGCGGCAGGTGGCTTTCTGGATAAATATGGTTATCCCTTTTGTCGTGGACGTATAATGGGAGTGGTTGAGAAGGATGAAGGCCAGTATGATAAGGTCATTCCCGTCTTTTGGGCAACAGGCGCGGCTTTGGTTATTCGTCGTTCCGATTATAAGGAAGTGGGCGGACTGGACGGACGTTTCTTTGCGCACATGGAAGAAATTGATTTGTGCTGGAGGTTACGCTCTCGCGGACGGGAGATTGTTTGTGTCCCTCAAAGTAAGGTCTATCATGTAGGTGGGGCTACACTTAAAAAAGAGAACCCCCGAAAGACCTTTCTTAATTTCCGTAATAACCTTGTCATGTTGTATAAAAATCTCCCGGCAGAGGAGTTAAATAAAGTGATGCGTATCCGGGCTTGCTTGGACTATGTGGCGGCATTTGTTTTTTTGCTGAAAGGTGATTGGGATAATGCTTGTGCCGTGATGCGTGCAAGGAAAGAATATAAGCAGATTCGTCCTTCATTTTCTTCTTCCCGTGAAGAAAATATGAGAAAAAAAAGGTTGGATCTGATACCTGAACGGACAAAAAATAGTATCTTGTGGCAGTTTTATGTGAGAGGATGCAAACGATTCTCTCAATTGTCGGACTTAAAAGGATAACGAAATGGAATCAAAAGTTAGAAAAGGTATCGGGCTGGTAGCACATGATGCCATGAAGAAAGATCTCATCGAATGGGTATTATGGAATTCAGAACTATTAATGGGAAATAAATTCTATTGTACAGGTACTACCGGTACCTTAATATTGAAAGCACTGAAGGAGAAACATCCGGATGAGGAATGGGATTTTACGATTCTAAAATCCGGTCCCCTGGGAGGTGACCAGCAAATGGGATCGCGCATTGTAGACGGTCAGATTGATTATCTTTTCTTCTTTACTGACCCTATGACACTGCAACCGCATGATACGGATGTAAAAGCATTAACCCGTCTGGCAGGTGTGGAAAACATAGTTTTCTGTTGTAACCGTTCGACGGCTGACCATATAATCTCCAGTCCTTTATTTATGGATCCTGATTACGAACGTATTCATCCCGACTATTCCGGTTATACGAAACGTTTCGAGAATAAGCCTGTCGTGACGGAGGCTGTGGAATCTGTGAATAGAAGAAAGAAGAAGAAATAGAAACTTCCGGAAGATTAATTGCAGAAAGAATATAATTTGTAGGGTATCCCAAGCTGGATACCCTTTTATTTTCTACTACAATACAACTCAATGCCTGCGGCATCAATGTCTGCTCCCATAGGTGGATTCCGCTTAGAAAGGCGAAGCTCCACTTCCTCAATATCAGGAAATGTCTCGAAAAGTTTTTGTACGATTCTGCCACCGGCATGTTCCAGCAATTTGGAAGGAATCGCCATTTCGGTTTTTATCACATTATGTACTTCGGCGTAGTTGACTGTATCTGCCACTTCATCCGTTTGTGCGGCTTTGCTGATATCTACTTTGAGTTTCAGGTCAATGACATACTCATTTCCGATAAGATTCTCTTGTGGTGCTACTCCGTGGTAGGCGTAGCAACGGATATCTTTTAAAAAAATAGTACTGTTGTTTATCTTCATGTTATTCTTGGTATCTCCCATTATTTTAGTCTTATTTTTGGGGAGCTCTCCCTGTATATTTGATAAGTTCGCCTATCTTCTTATTAAGTTCTTTAGCCTTCATTAGTTGTTCCAATGTGAGATGCATTCGATATCGCCAGTAATTTCTCGGGTTCGACGGTACGTTGATCCGTTCTTCCTGCACATTGGGATTTCTCCATTTTCCGTCAATCGACAACCAGTCTTGCAGGGAAAGAATACAGAGAATTGAGTTACTGTTGAGATGGTTACGTACCACCTCCTCGCATAGTTCGGGGGTTGCAACAGTTGGAGCAATACCATAATGTCCCAAAATCGTATTATAATAACGTTGGGTCTGTTGGTAATCTTCTTCCCACCAGCCACGTAAAGTGGACATATCGTGAGTAGAGATCGTGCAGACAGACCGGTATGGATATTCGCTCAGATGTCCGAACTCGTGCAACGGATTCTTAGGCATTCGCTGAATCTCCAGGCTAAGGATGCGTAAGTCGTTCATTACCGATGCAACGCAATCGGGAATCATTCCCAAGTCTTCTCCGCAAACTAACATACGGGTGGATTGTGTCAGTTGTGGTAACTTCTTCATTGCCTGTTGCTGCCAGAATGCATTGTGCCGGTGATAATAATACTGGTCATAGAGCTTGTTAAAAGCATTCTTTTCTACCTCACTCAATGAACGGAAAATAAAGTCGCGCTGTACTCCGATGCGGGGATGATATTTTCCTTCCTCTTTCTTGTCCGGAACAAACAGTACGTTGCTAATTAAAGAATAAAGTCCTTCCCGAATCCAAATACTGTCTTCATCTTTTCTGTCGGAAAAGAAATTTTCCACTTCCCGTTGAGTCTCAAATCCCGGTTTCATGTGGTAGATACCGGATACATCAGTTGTTTGAAGAAAGTTCTGTTTCACGAATTCGGTATGCGGTCCGAACACTTGCCCGAGGAAAGACTCATGGATATAAGGAAGCAGATATTCGTCACGGAATGTAAAACCGAAACTCTCAATTTCTTCCCGGCTCATAGGGAGAGAAGGGGTAAATTGTCCTAATAAGCCGTGTACAGCGTGCATCGGTATTTCCCAAATACGGAAGAAGCCGAGAATATGGTCGATCCGGTAAGCATCGAAGTATTCCGCCATTTTTTGGAAACGTCTCATCCACCAGCGGTAACCGTCCTCTTCCATGATATCCCAGTTGTAGGTAGGGAATCCCCAGTTCTGTCCGTTTATCGAGAAATCATCGGGAGGTGCACCTGCTTGTCCGTTGAGGTTGAAATAATAAGGCTCCGTCCAGGCTTCCACACTATTCCGGCTGATACCGATAGGGATATCTCCTTTCAGTGCGACACCTTGCTCGCGGGCATATTGGGTAGCGGCCAATAACTGCAAATGCAGATGATACTGAATATAAAAGTAAAGGGCGATATGCGGATAATCTGCCGTCTCCGGCTGGCACATCTTTTCTATCTCCTTTGCATGGTAAGTAGAATATTTAGGCCATTCACGGAAATTCGGTGTTTTGTAGGCATCCCGTAAATAACTGAAAACAGCATACGGTTGCAACCATTCTTTATTGGCATCGAAAAACTCTTTGAAACCTTTGGAAGATAATGTCTTTTCTCCGTCCTGCCGGAATAATAGGCGGTAATACTCCCATTTGGTTTGGTTGACTGCTTCATAGTCAATGGCCGGCAGACTGTTCAATTCTTTTTGTTTTTTGTTGAACCTTGCTACCGCTTCTTTGTCTTTGAGCGTTCCCATTTGCCTTATATCCGTGTACATCGGGTGAAAAGCATAAATAGAAATACTATTATAAGGATAAGAATCAGTCCATGCGTGTGTCATTGTTGTGTCATTGACCGGCAGAATCTGTATCACCTTCTGATGAGTAGATACAGCCCAGTCAACCAACCGTTTCAGATCACCGAAATCCCCGACTCCGAAGCTCTTTTCTGATTTTAAGGAAAATACGGGTATAGCCATACCTGCTCCTTTCCATGCAGGAATATCGAAATAGACATACCGGTCGGAGATTACTAGTGTCTCGTTGGTCTTTAATTCCGGATCGGCTAAATACCGGTTAGGATTCTTCTCCCAACAATCCGCTTTCTTTTCCTGTTTGTTATAGAGGATAAACTTATATTCCAGCGGGAACTTCAGTTTACTTGCATCCAGTTCTATCTGCCATTCCGGAAAGTTTGCATCACTCATGAGGACGGCCTTCTCCGGATTCCAGTTGCCTAATGCCTTTTGATTGCCGCAGATTGCCAGGCAGTAATCCTTGTTGATACGTGGAGCATAAGCCTTGATAACCAGCCCTTTTTTGTAACTTTGCGGAATTTCTTCCCTTTCAGGATGTGCCAGCAGGGCTTCTGTAAAAGCAGAACTGTAAAAGCATAATTGCTCGGGAATATTCTTCCAACAGTCATTGATTCTATATTTCTTCTTGGAGGTACCGGACAGGAAAAGACATCGGGAAAAACTGTCCCATTCTTTGCGGGTCACAATTCCGTTCTGTTCTATCTGGTAATTGTAATGAATTGTCAATCCTTCGTTGGGAACTTCGAATTCCAGTTCTGCCGTCCAGTAGATACCGTCTGTGGTATGCAAAGGGACAGATTCCGGAGACAGCCCGGCAATTCTGACCTCTTCTCCCCAGTTGGTGCGGTATTCTATATTAAATGATAAAATCATATATATTAGATTTTGATTGGATACTAATGATACTGCAAGTATAAGACATTTTTTTGAATAAAAAATAAAAGGAGCCGCACCGGACTCCTTTTAACCTTTTGTTTATATATTAATTAACATACAAGTATGTTTATCCGCATCTGGAAGCGCCGCAAGTCGTACAAATCAGACAGCCTTCCTGATAAACCAAAGTTTCGTTGCCGCAGTTCGGGCATTTCTTTCCTTTGGCTTCCGTTCCGTCCTGAATGTATTTCTTCAATGCACGTTCCACACCATTTTTCCAGGTATTGATACTTTCGCTGTTTAACTGGAGCGAACCGACCAGCTTGATTACTTGTTCAATCGGCATCCGGTAGCGGAGTACGCCGGAAATCAATTTGGCATAATTCCAATATTCTTTGTTGAACTTTTCGGACAACCCTTCAATAGTAGTCTTATATCCGCGTTTGTTTTCAAACTGGAAGTCATAACGTTTTGTTCCATCTTCGTCTACATTCTTGATGATACGCCCGCAAGTCACACTCTTAGGCAACAAGATACCTTCGTCATCATCCTGCAAACCGGTAAAGATCTCATAAGGATGTCCGTCCAACAATCCGACAAATGCCACCCATTTTTCCTTGTTGTTCTGGAAACGGACAACGTCAGCTTCCAAAACTTTCGGGCGTACCTCTACTACCGTAGGCGGTTTGCAAGGAGGAAGTTCCTCTTTTTTCTCTGATTTTGTAGAAATCAGTACTCCGGAACGTGAACCGTCACGATATACCGTACAGCCTTTGCAACCGGATTTCCATGCTTCTACATATAACCGGTTCACTAAATCTTCGTCTACATCGTTCGGCAGATTGATAGTTACACTGATAGAGTGGTCAACCCATTTCTGGATTCTTCCCTGCATCTTCACTTTCATCAACCAGTCTACGTCATTGGAGGTAGCTTTATAGTAAGGTGATTTGGCAACCAGTTCGTCAATTTCTTCCTGTGTATAGCGTCTGGCAGGATCATAACCGTTCGCTTCCATCCATGTAACAAACTTATGGTGGAATACAATGTATTCCTCGAATGCGTCTCCTGTTTCATCAACGAAATCCACATGTACATTGGTGTCATTCGGGTTGACCTTTCTTCTACGTTTGTAAACAGGCAGGAATACAGGCTCGATACCTGAAGTGGTCTGCGTCATCAAACTGGTTGTACCGGTAGGAGCGATAGTCAGACACGCAATGTTACGGCGTCCGTACTTCTTCATTTCTGCATATAGCTCCGGATCAGCTTCGGCAAGGCGTTTGATGAACGGATTATTCTGTTCGCGTTCGTTATTGTAGATTTCAAAAGCACCGCGCTCTTTTGCCATTTCGACAGAAGAACGATAGGCGCCCAAAGCCACTGTCTTATGTACTTTTTCAGAGAACTCTGTTGCTTCTTCCGTACCATAACGCAATCCTAAAGCAGCAAGCATATCGCCTTCGGCAGTGATACCCACACCGGTACGACGGCCCTGACCGCTCTTCTTATATATCTTTTCCCAAAGTACACGTTCCGCACGTTTCACTTCTTCGTTTTCCGGATCTTCATCAATCTTCTTCATGATACGCTCGATTTTCTCCAGTTCGAGGTCGATGATATCATCCATGATGCGCTGAGCCAGAGCCACGTGCTTCTTGAATAAATCAAAATCAAAATATGCGTCCGGCTTGAACGGATTCACTACATAAGAATATAGATTGATAGCCAGCAATCGGCAAGAATCGTAAGGACACAATGGTATTTCACCGCAGGGATTAGTAGATACTGTCTTGTAACCCAGATCAGCATAACAATCGGGCACAGATTCACGGATAATCGTATCCCAGAACAATACACCCGGTTCTGCTGATTTCCATGCATTATGTACGATCTTCTTCCATAAGGTAGAAGCGTCGATTTCTTTTGTGAATGCAGGATTGGCAGCGTCAATGGGATATTGCTGTACATAAGGTTTGCCCTCTACGGCAGCCTGCATGAAAGCATCGTCCAGTTTGACTGATACATTTGCTCCGGTAACCTTTCCTTCCGTCATTTTTGCATCAATGAATGCTTCGGAATCCGGATGTTTGATAGACACACTTAACATCAACGCGCCACGACGTCCGTCCTGGGCAACTTCACGGGTCGAATTGGAATAACGTTCCATGAACGGAACAAGGCCGGTAGAAGTAAGAGCCGAGTTTTTAACGGGAGAACCTTTCGGGCGGATGTGAGACAGGTCGTGACCTACACCACCACGTCTTTTCATCAATTGCACTTGTTCTTCGTCGATTTTGATGATAGCACCATAAGAGTCTGCGGCGCCGTCCACTCCGATTACGAAGCAGTTGGATAATGAAGCCACCTGATAATCATTACCGATGCCTGTCATCGGGCTGCCTTGGGGAACGATATATTTGAAATGATCCAATAGATCATATAGTTCCTTTGCAGTCAGGCCGTTCGGGTACTTAGATTCGATACGTGCCACTTCATTTGCAATTCTCCAATGCATATCTTCCGGAGACTTTTCGTAAATATTTCCGAAAGAGTCCTTGACTGCGTATTTGTTTACCCAAACCCTGGCAGCAAGCTCATCGCCTTGAAAATATCGTAAAGATTCTTCATAGGCTTCATCATAAGAATAAATTTGTTTTTCCACGATGTTATGTGTCTTAGATTTTATTTTTAATAAGTAATGTGTAGAAGTTTACTTATCATTAACAAATGTGGTTGCAAATCTAAGAATGTTTTTTCATCTATCAAAATAAAAATGAAATAATTTATTAACAGGTTGCAAGTTTTCCATTTGTCATTGCTAAGTAATTGATAAACAATGAAATCGCAGAAAGGTTTAAAGGTTAAAGTTCTCCAAAAAGAAAACTATTCTTTTCTGTCGATATAGCGGAATGAATTTTTCTTTTTATATCTTTGCAAAAAAAATATATGTTTGAAACCGTAAAGAACAGAAGAACTATTCGGAAATATCTACCAAAAGATATCGCTCCCGATTTGTTAAATGATTTGCTTGAAACCTCTTTCCGTGCTTCTACAATGGGAGGAATGCAACTTTATAGTGTAATTGTCACGCGTGATACAGAAATGAAGGAGAAACTTTTGCCTGCACATTTTAACCAGCCAATGGTAAAAAATGCACCGGTCGTGCTTACTTTTTGTGCCGATTTCCGTCGTTTTTGTAAGTGGTGCGAACAACGAAAAGCTGTACCGGGCTATGACAATTTAATGTCTTTTATGAATGCCGCCATGGATACTTTGCTTGTTGCCCAGACCTTCTGTACGTTGGCAGAGGAAGCCGGACTGGGAATCTGCTATTTGGGAACAACTACTTATAATCCGCAGATGATTATTGATACTCTGCAACTTCCGGAGCTGGTATTCCCTCTCACAACTGTAACGGTAGGCTACCCGGACAGTATCCCTGCACAAGTTGACCGTTTACCTTTGGAAGCAGCTGTACATCAGGAAACCTATCATGACTACACATCCGAAGATATTGATAAACTGTATGCCTATAAGGAATCGTTGCCTGAAAATAAACAATTCATCGAAGAGAATCAGAAAGAAACGCTTGCTCAGGTTTTTACAGACATACGTTATACTAAGAAAGATAATGAATTTATGTCCGATAACTTGTTGAAAGTACTTCGTCAACAAGGTTTTTTGAAATAAGTACTTGAAATAAACAGCAGGTATCAAGTATTATCGCAGTTACATTTGCTTTATATGCACACGCATGGATAATACTTAATACCTGCTATTTTTATCGTTGATTTAGTTTCTCTTCTTCAGCAGTGATTCAATTTCCTGTACTTCTGCATGAAAGCTCTTGTCTACTTCCAGTTGGCCTTTTACTGTTTTGCAGGCGTGAAGTACTGTTGCATGGTCTTTGTTACCAATGAATTTGCCTATCTTGGATGTTGAAAAGTCTGTGTGATTTTTAGCCAGGTACATGGCAATCTGGCGTGCCTGAACCACTTCTCTTTTTCTGGATTTCGTATGTATGGCAGACGGTTCCAAGTCGAAATGCTTGCATACGACTTTAAGAATATCGTCAATTGTTACAGCTTTTGTTTCGTTGTGAACTACGCCATGCACAATGTGCTGTGCCAAATCCAGATCTATTTCCTTGTTGAAAATAGTAGAACGTGCCATAATCGCAATAACGATACCTTCCAGATCGCGTACGCTCTCATTCACATTTTCAGCAATATAATCAATCACTTCCGGTGGGAATTGCAATCCGTCGCGGTGTATCTTATTACGCAGGATATTTTTGCGAAGTTCTACGGTCGGCTTTTCGAGTTCGGCTACCATACCCCATTTGAAACGGGTCAACAGACGTTCTTCGATACCTTGCAGCAACACTGGAGCGCGGTCGGAAGTCAGAATGAGCTGCTTGCCGTTCTGATGCAGATGATTGAAGATATGGAAAAAGTTGTTCTGAGTTTTGGTAACTCCGGCAAACTCCTGAATATCATCAATGATAAGTACATCAATAGTCTGGTAGAAGTTGATAAAGTCGTTGGTCGTGTTGTTACGTACTGAGTCTGTATATTGAACCTGAAATAAATGCGCCGAAACATATAAAACTCTTTTTTCGGGATATATTTCTTTGATTTTCGTGCCGATTGCGTTTGCAAGGTGCGTTTTTCCTACTCCGGAAGCTCCGTAGAGAAATAACGGGTTGAAAGCGGTACCTCCCGGTTTTTGTGCTACGGCTTCGGCAACGCTTCTTGACAGTTTGTTGCTGTATCCTTCGATGAAGTTCTCAAAGTTATAGTTGGGGTTCAAGTGTGGATCCAAATCCTGAACAGCAGGAGCTTGCAGGAAATTGGGTGCTTTGTTGGCACCAAATATACTTTTGGGAGTAACAGCGGTAGAACGATTGCTTGCTTCGAGATTCACGGTTTGATTCGGAATCGAAGTCTTGTCCACCATGACGTTGTACATCAACTTGGTGCCTTCGCCAATGACCTTATATAATGTCTTGCGGATTAGATCTACGAATCTCTCCTCCAGAATTTCATAGAAAAACTGGCTCGGGATCTGCAAGATCAATGTTTTGTCCTCATATTTTAATGGAACAATCGGGGCAAACCAAGTATTATATGTCGTCTCGGGAACATTGTCTTTAATTACCTCGAGACAGCGGTTCCAAAGTACGGCATGATTTGATTCAATCATAGTAACTTTTAATACATTTATTAATTAAGCAAAACTTCTACGCTTGCAAAATTCGGAATCTTATTTGGAAAAAACAAATCTATTTTTTCTTGTTTATTTCATGAAAACAATAATGTGTTTACTTTCAGTGACTTATACATTTCTATAAAAACATGATGCCTCTGAAGGCTATTGCATTTTTATAAGTATCTGTATAGTAGCTTTTTATATCCCTAAATTATGTAGCTTTTCTTTCATTTATCTGTTTGTACGGGAATATTATTTCGGTTTGTAGATAGACATTTGCAGAGTGATCCACATTCTTTTTACGCTCTCTCGTTATTTAGATAAAATCTATATAACGATGAAAACTTACTTATCTTTTTTACCGAATAATGAGAAGTGAACATAACGCTTCGGATGTGCTTTCAGGTCTTCAAGCAAACTGGCGGCATTCTCTGTCGTTGCGTTCAGATTATTGTATAATGACGGATCGTTGAAAAGCAACCCAAGCGTGTTGTCTTTGCTGTTCAATTTCTCTGTAAGTATTTTTACGTTAGCCAAAGTTTCGTCTATTTTTTTGAAAGTAGCTGCATAGTCTATTTCCTTTAAATTACCGCTAATGGCTATGAAGTTGTCTCCGATTGTATTAAGTTTCCCGGTGAGCTGGGGGATGTCTTTGCTCATTAGTCCTTTCATCTGTGAGCTGACTACTGCGAGGTTGGCGGTGGTAGTCTCCATTGAATGCAGGGTGGCGGGGATGCTCTTGTCTCCCAGAATATTGTTCAGGGAGATCAGGATTGAATCCAGCTTGGGCAACATTTCCTGCACTTTAGGCATGAGCTGTGCCACGCTTTCCATCATTCCGTTATTCAGTTTGCCGGGAATCGTATCTCCTACGGCATATTTTTCGCGCGGATTGTTGGCGAGAAGGATGTTCATGCGTACACCTCCCATTAACTCGGATACCAGTTCGGCGCTACTTCCTTTGGGGATACGCAGTTCCGTATCCAGTTCAACTTCGACGATCACATTTCCCGGGTTCACGTAGTCATAATAGATGTCACGTACAATACCTACGCGGACACCGTCTGCAAATACCGGACTTGATTTGGTCAGTCCGTTTACGTTTTGAAATTTGGCATAGAAATAACTGGAAGGCTGGAACATGTGTATACCTTTCAGCCAATTAATTCCATAAATCAGTACGCATAGTGCTATTATACCTGCAATACCTATTCTGACTTCTTTTGTAATGTACTTCATTTTATATTTTTATTTATTTTTTCTTTTCTTGAATTCGGTGATCGCTTCGTTGACGTTCATTTTCTCGCCGTTCCGGAAAGCGATGATAAAGGCATCCTTGAATTGTGCCGTGATGCTACGTTTCGTACGCAATACCTTATTATAATCGGCAGAGGCACCATACGTATATTTATAGATTCCTTTTTCTTTATAATAGTCCACTCCTTTCAGTCCTTTCAACCTTTTGTCATTTTTAGTGAGAGGCTTGGAAGAGGTGAGTATCTGTATCTTAAACGTAATTTCACTGTCATTGGTTGCACTTTCTACTACAATAGGACGTTTGGACGTTGTTTTCGCTGTTACGGCAGGCTGGGGAGAAGCTTGTGCGATTACCGGAGCATTTTTCTCCTCCTGTTCTTCGGCAGGAATAATCGTCTTGCTGACTCCTGTCAGGCGCAGTTCATGTTCTCTCTTGTAATTCAGAAAAGCACGGTAAATTCCGTTCGCCATTGTATTGGCACCTGCTTCCGAGTTCAGGTAACGTTCTTCCTCGGGAGTGGAGATAAATCCTAGTTCCACCAGAATGCTGGGCATGGCGCTTGCTTTTAATACAAGGAATCCGGCTTGGTGCACGCCCCGGTCCACTCGTTTGCAAGTATGTCGGAATTGTTTCTGTACCAGTGAAGCCAGATGCACGCTCTGCTCCATATATTTATCCTGCATAAATTCGAATATGATATAAGATTCTGCAGAATTCGGATTAAAACCGGCATATCTTGTTTCGTAGTCGCTTTCGTAGAGAATTACGGCATTCTCTCGTTTGGCAACTTCCAGGTTGGCTTCTGATTTGGCCAGACCCAGGGTCCAGGTAGAAGCACCTTTTGCTGTACGGTTGTTTGCCAGTGCGTTGGTGTGAATGGAGATGAAAAGATCGGCTTTCGCGTTGTTTGCGATTTCCGCCCGTCGTGCCAGAGGAATGAACACATCTTTGCTGCGCGTATAAATCAGTTTGACATCATCACAGTTCTTTTTTATCAGATTTCCTACTTTCAGGGCAACGTTCAGGTTGATATTCTTCTCTTTAGAGATTTTGCCGATAGCTCCCGGGTCGTGTCCGCCGTGTCCGGCATCAATGACTACGACAAAATCTTTCCCCCATAAACGGTTGGTGCATGAGGGCAGGAAAAGTAGCCAGAGGCAAATGCATATATATAATATGTATGGTCTATTCAGTTTCATATCTGTAATACGCTGCAAATGTAGTAGAATTTTGTAGAAAACTCATTATTTGCCATTAAGTTTTGTGTTTTTTTCGGTTTAAAGGTAGCTTTTCTCCTGAAATCTCCGTTACTTTGCACCCCGAAGTTAAAATGTATGCCGATGCTTAAGTTTTTAAAGAATTGGACATTACCTATCGCTATGTTGGTAGGCGCTGTGGGGTATCCTTTGTTCATCAGTCTATCTTTCCTGACTCCTTATCTCATATTCACGATGCTGCTGCTCACTTTTTGTAAAGTATCTCCGCATGATTTGAAACCAAAGCCACTTCATGCATGGCTGTTGTTGATCCAAATTGCGGGGGCGCTGGCTGCTTACTTGCTGCTTTATCGTTTCAATAAAATTGTGGCGGAAGGGGTCATGGTTTGCATTATCTGCCCTACGGCTACTGCTGCGGCAGTGATTACTTCCAAATTGGGAGGGAGTGCGGCGAGTCTGACTACTTACACATTGCTGGGGAATATTGGAGCAGCTATTGCCGTCCCTATTTTTTTTCCTTTGGTGGAGGTACATCCCGATGTTAGTTTTTGGGGAGCATTCTTTGTTATATTGAGTAAAGTATTTCCATTATTGATCTGTCCTTTTCTGGCTGCGTGGCTGTTGAGCAAATGTCTGCCGAAAGTGCATCAGAAGCTGTTGGGCTATCATGAACTTGCTTTCTATTTGTGGGCAGTCTCTCTGGCTATTGTTACAGCCCAAACGTTGTATTCGCTGTTGAATGACCCTGCGGACGGCTTTACCGAAATAATGATTGCAGTCGGGGCTTTGGTTGCTTGTTGTTTGCAGTTTTTCTTAGGGAAAACAATCGGCTCTGTCTATAATGACCGTATCAGTGGCGGTCAGGCATTGGGGCAGAAGAATACAATTCTGGCTATTTGGATGGCACATACCTATCTCAATCCGTTGTCTTCTGTTGCTCCGGGATCGTATGTGCTGTGGCAAAACATTATCAATAGCTATCAGCTTTGGAAAAAGAGAAAGAATGAGATGAAAAATTAAATATAAATAACTGAAATATAGTGATTTATAGAATGATGCGCACGGATTTCAGAATACCAATAAATCCAAAGCAAACGTACTTGACTATTTGTTGGATATGAGAGCGCAATCTAAAGAGCGTGGCAGTCTGAATTATGAAAAGATTATTGGCAACACTATCCGTGAATTGAAATTGTGACTTTACGGCAGAAAAGTTGTCCCGATTATCCCGACCTTGACAAGCAAGACTATCTTGTTTTGAACTCTGTTTCCAATCTCCCAGCTTGTGAAAGTCGGGGCTTTGTGCATAAAAAAAAAGAGGTGTGCATTTTGACACACCTCCTTATTTTTGTACTTTTGTCACATATAACAAAACGCAAATGGGTATAAATCAGAATTATAGAGAAGCAGTAAAGACCATAAAAGAAGCTATTCTGCGCAGCCAGTACCGTGCAGCCACATCGGTGAACAAAGAACAGCTATCTCTTTATTACGGCATCGGACGTTACGTGTCGAAAAATTCCCGTATAGGCTTTTGGGGTAAAGGAGCAATAGAGCAAATATCTTCTCTGTTGCAAAAAGAATTGCCGGGGCTAAGGGGATTTTCAACTTCGAATATAAAGAATATGCGAGTTTTCTATGAAGAATGGGAACCTGTTCTAAATCGCCAGCCATTGGCTGGCGATTTGGTATTAGATGAAAAATTGCTGTTGAGCGTAATTCGCCAGCCACTGGCTGATGAATTCAATTGGGCTGATTTCCTTTCAATCGGTTTTAGTCATCATACCGAAATAATATCCAAAGCTAAGACTTTGGAAGCAAGGCTATTTTATATACATGAGTGCGCTACTCGCTATTGGAGTAAATACACTTTAAGGGATTATTTAAAAGCAGACCTCTACAGCCATCGGGGAACTTTGCCTAACAATTTCGCACAAACATTGCCTGATACTAAGCAAGCTCTAAAAGCTGTTTGTTCATTTAAAGATGAATACTTGCTTGATTTCATCAATGTGGAGGAACTGGATGAACAAGAAGAGGATTTAGACGAAAAGATAGTAGAAAAGGCGATTGTTGCCAACGTAAAGAAGTTCATTATGACCTTTGGGCAAGATTTCAGCTTTATAGGCAATCAATATCGCATGGAAGTTGCAGGAGAAGAAATGTTCATTGATTTGCTCTTTTTCAATCGGGAGCTTAATTCCTTGGTCGCAGTCGAGCTGAAATCCGGAAAATTCCGTACATCTTATTTGGGGCAGTTGAATACTTATCTATCCGCCTTAGATACATATATCAGAAAGCCGCACGAAAACCCTTCTATCGGAATAATACTTTGTAGAGAGATGAATCAAACCTTTGTAGAGTTTGCCGTTCGTGATTATAACAAGCCGATGGGGGTTGCTACTTACCGTGCATCTAAAGATATGCCGGAACGACTTCGTAACGCTCTGCCGGACGTTGAGGACTTGAAAAAGCTATTGTAAGGCAAAAGCCTTGTTTCTTTTTTGGCAGGTAATTGCCTTTTGTTACCTTTGCACATGAAGTCCACCACTAAGCGAATTTCTTCGTTTTTTTGTTGCTATTTTGTTACCCATTGTTAGTGATAGGTGGGATTCTTCTTTGATAATCAGACTAATATGCTATTTGGTATATAATATGTGGCAGAATATTATTAATTCGTGGCAACTGTGGAAGAAGAGAAAGAAGGAAATGGAATAATGATTGCAGGACATTGTAGTTGCGTCGGTGAATAACTGATATTTAGGAGCTACTGCCACGATTTTCGCCGCTATTTTCCAACTGTACCGTTTCTTAAGGCAAAAAATAACTTTCATGACTCTCATTCTTTTTGCTAATATGCTGGTATACTGATAAATAAGTATGATAGATCATTCCGAACTCCGGTATCTATCATACTTTCTTCATGAAAAATGAGCATCTGTCATTCCTGTTTTACTGCTTTTATTGCTTAATCTTTCCCAGTATTTGCCCGCACATAAATTATATGGCTACCGCTTCCAATGGTGTCGAGTACCCCTTCTTTCACCCAACCGTTCAACTCATTCAGCGCTTTGTTCTTCAGGAGTCCCGTCAGTTGCGTATATTCCTTGCGTCGTATCATCGGACGTTCATCCAGAAATTTCTCCAACCTGCGACGACGTTCTTCCACCGGAATTTCGGCAGAATGTGCAAATCCCGACTTCGCTTTTTCTACAAATCCGCGAACCTTCTTTCGGAAAGAAGATGAAGGACGAAATTTTACATTGTCGAAATAGATGGACTGCGCATGTATCTCTTTGGCATCCATTACCGGACGTGCTTTCAACTTGGCTGAAAAATATCCGAGGTCGCCCAATTGAACGTGATAACCACTGATTAAATATTCAGATATTTTATTTTCAATAGCCAGCTGAACTCCTTCGATGTCTGCCGGGGTAAAACTGGAAGCCTGGGCGATCTCTTTTACAATGCGTTGAAAGTCGATAGTCCCGTTCGATACGATGCGGGGATACAACGGCTGTTTATCTTCATCTTCTTTTGAAGACGGCTTTTTGCGAAAATCATACTTTGCGTACATCTCTTTTCTTTTATTGGTTAATGTGGGTGAAATGCCTTTCCAAAGGCGCTCTAATGCTTGTTTTGCAGTAAGATAACCTACCTCTGCTGCCTGAATAATCAGCTTGGAGCAGCTGCTTTTTTCGGGCACACATTTGTGGGCTGTACAGCCCGCGAATGTAAACTGCACAGCCCGCATACATGGGCTGTACGGCACACGTATGCGGGCTGAAGTCTTACTGCCTGCAAAGATACATTATCCCGGCTTTATTTGCAAATTTAGTAAGTATTATTTCTGTAAAATAAAGCCGTATGATGCGGCAAATAAAGATACGGAAATTTGTTTGGACGAAGTGCTTGTTGTATCTTTGTATAGTTATAGTGCAGCTTTCCCTTTTACTAGAATGAATAATAAAAAAAGATGAAAATAACATTAGTCAGAGACGATGGCAAGGTAAATACCTTACGGACGTTGAAAATAGAGCTCCTTCTGGAGCAGATGAAAACGGAAGTCAAGGCGCAACCTGTCTCCAAAATGAGGGAAGCTTTGAGATATACTCTTCCGGGAAATTCGATTGAAGGGGTGCGTAAGGTTCCCAAAGTGATTCCTGCCGCAGCTTTTGTCCGTAAAGAAGGAGTGATGACTTTGAACGAATATAACGGCGTAGTGATGATGGAAGTCAATCATCTTTCGGGAAGGACGGAAGCCGACGAGATAAAGGAATTAGTCAAAGAGTTTCCGCAAACGTTCCTCGCTTTCACAGGCTCCTCCGGTAAATCTGTCAAAATATGGGTACGGTTCACTTATCCGGACGATCGCTTGCCGGTCTCACGCGAGCAGGTAGAGCTTTTTCATGCGCATGCTTATCAGACGGCCGTGAAATATTATCAGCCGCAACTGCCTTTTGATATTGAACTGAAAGAACCGTTGCTCGAACAATATTGTCGGTTGACGTACGATCCCGAACTTTATTTCAATCCGGAAGCGATGCCCATTTATATGAAACAGCCCGTCAGCCTTCCCTCCGAAACGGCTTTCATCAGGCGAACGCGGGAAACCGATTCTCCTTTGCAACGAATGGCGCCCGGATATGAGAACTATGAAGCGTTGTCGGTGCTTTTCTCCGCTGCATTCAACAGAGCGCTTGAGGAACTGGACGGATATCGGGAGGGAGACGATATACAACCGTTGCTGGTGTGTCTGGCGGAGCATTGCTTCCGGGCGGGTATTCCCGAAGAAGATACTGTGCGGTGGACGAAGGCGCATTACAGGCTCCCGAGGTGGAATATCGCGAACGGCATAGTTTCAACTTCTATTTTCGCCCGGTAGACAAGCGGGTATTGGCGAGTATTACGATGAACGCCATGTGTGAAGGAGTGAAAATGTGGGACAGGGATGTCATCCGTTATCTGGATTCCGACCATGTGCCTATCTATCATCCTGTGGAGGATTTCTTGTACCACTTGCCTCGCTGGGATGGTAAAGACCGGATTCTGGAACTGGCTAACCGCGTTCCCTGTGATAATCCGCACTGGGCACCGTTGTTCCGGCGATGGTTCCTGAGCATGATTGCCCATTGGATGGGGATGGATAAAAGACATGCGAACAGCACTTCGCCTTTGCTGATTGGCCCGCAGGCATACCGGAAGTCCACTTTTTGCAGAATGCTTCTTCCTCCTGCTTTACAGGCGTACTATACGGACAGCATTGATTTCAGTCGGAAGCGGGATGCGGAGTTGTATCTGAATCGCTTTTTGCTTATTAATATGGATGAATTCGACCAGATAAGTCCCACCCAGCAGGCTTTTCTGAAGCATATTCTGCAAAAACCGGTGGTGAACACGCGCCGTCCGAATGCTTCGGCGGTGGAAGAACTTCGCCGGTATGCTTCGTTCATCGCTACGAGCAATCATCGGGATTTGTTGACAGATACTTCCGGTAGCCGTCGTTTCATCGGCATTTATATGACGGGAGGCATAGATGTGTCGCGTCCCATTGATTATGAACAATTGTATGCACAGGCGTTGGAACTGCTTTATCATAACGAACGTTATTGGTTTGACTCCGAAGAAGAGGCTATCATGACGGAAAGCAATCGTGAGTTTGAACAATCACCCGCTATTGAACAGTTGTTTATGGTTTATTATCGTGGGGCAGAAGAAGAGGAGGAAGGTGAATGGCTGTTGGCTATCGACATCCTGCGAAGGATTCAGAAAGCAAGTAAGATGACATTCTCTGCCAGACAGGCTTCTTATTTCGGACGTATCTTGCAACGGCTTGGGGTGAAATCCAGACGGAAAACGTATGGTACGTATTATCATGTCGTACCTTTGGAGGTAAAATAGATACTTCATTTTAATAGTATAAGTATGATAGATACCGGAGATAATAGTTATCTATCATACTTATATCTTTAGTTATAAGGGATTTATGAAAAAGAATGAAAGTATGATACTTGTTTTTTATTCATAAAGAAGATATTTGTTTCTCATCTTCTTGTAATCCTGTAATTCCTTTTGCCAACTATTTCGGATAGTCTCTTCCGAACCGCCTCTGAGGATAGCTTTACGTACACTATCCGTGCCCATGAGCAAGTCAAACCACCGGGCACGGGAGAAGAAAGCGGCACCTTCGCCGGATAAACGGTAGAAATGCAGGAAATAGCGGAGTGTAAATCCGTTCACATCGTCTGCGTTCCGGAGGTCTTCGCCATAGCAGACTACATTTTTGTGCATAGGATTCTTGTCAAAACCGGGGAGAGAGCGGGGAGTGAAAGTAAAATCTCCGTATTTCTTGTTGGGTGCGCCCAATACTTGGAAAGGAAATGTCGTTCCCCGCCCTACACTGACGCGGGTAGCCTCAAACGGGCAGAGTGACGCATACAGGCGAATGGACTGATCGTTCGGCAGGTTGGGAGAGGGCTTTATGGGAAGCGAATAGGGTTCTCCGTGTATCCAACCCGTGGCTGGAATTACTTTTAATGAACAAGGATTTTTCTTGTGGGCAATCCAGCCTTCTCCGTTAATCATTCGTGCCAGTTCGCCGATAGTGCATCCGTGGAGTACCGGGATAGGAAGCATACCGACAAAACTCCGGTAGGCCGGTTTGAGTATCGGACCCTCTACGTAGTCGCACGGATTGGGCCGGTCTAGTACAATCATTTCCTTATTGTTTTCTGCACAGGCTTCCATTACGTAGTACATTGTGCTGATATAGGTATAGAAACGTGCTCCCACATCCTGAATATCGAATAAAATAACGTCGATGTCTTTCAGTTGGGCGGCAGTCGGCTTTTTGTTGTTTCCATAAAGAGAGACGATACTGACTCCGGTGCGGGAATCTTTGCCGTCTTTCACAGTCTCCCCCGCGTCTGCATTTCCACGGAAACCATGTTCGGGGGCAAATACCTTGACTACGTTGATATGCTGTTTCAACAGAGTGTCGAGCAAATGAGTCTGCCCCGTTCCTACAACAGAGGTATGATTGACCACCATTCCGACACGTTTGCCTTGAATGAACGGCAGATATTGTTCGAAGCGTCCGGCGCCTGCGACAACTTTGCCGCTAATGCATTCGGGAAAGACTGTAACAAACAGAAAAAAAAGAATGAGGGAAGTTCTATTTCTCATGTCGGTGATTTTTTGTAATATTGCACAAAAATATTAATTTCTCATCAAGAGAACAAAAAATAGAGCACATGAATCCATACGAAATCATTGATAAGTATTATCCGGAAAATACGGAGCAGCGGCAAATCTTAGTAATACACAGTCTTTCTGTGGCCGGAAAGGCCATGAAAATACTGGATGCGCATCCCGAACTACGTTTGAACCGGAGTTTCGTGAAAGAAGCCGCCCTATTACATGATATCGGTATTTTTCAGACCAATGCGCCTACGATTCAGTGTTTCGGTTCGCATCCTTATATAGCTCACGGTTATTTGGGAGCTGAAATCTTGCGTGAAGAAGGTTTCCCGCAGCATGCACTGGTTTGCGAACGCCATACAGGGGCCGGATTATCCTTGCAGGACATTGTCGACCAACAGCTTCCTGTACCTCATCGCGAGATGTTGCCCATAACTCTGGAAGAACAGTTAATCTGCTTTGCCGATAAATTCTTTTCTAAGACTCACCTGGACGAAGAAAAGTCGGTAGAGAAAGCCCGTCATAGTATTGCTAAATATGGTGAAGAAGGCCTAAGCCGTTTTGACAGATGGTGCTCTCTCTTTTTATAGCACTAAAAAATAATTAAATAACGAAGATTCTAACTCATAATTGGTGAAGTTTATGTACTTTTGCCACTTCAAGCGTAAACTATTAGTTAATGGCGCCATTGAAAGCAAAAATACTTATATCATCTATACTGCTGATTGTCTTACTGATGCTTCCCGATGAGGCTACGTCTCAACGTCGAAGAAGAGGAATGATTGCCCCCAATACTGCACAGAATGATTCCCTCCATGGAAATGATTCATTGAAAGCAGATACGGTTACGGTACGCATGGACTCTATCGCACCGGCTAAGAAGAAACAACCGCTCGACGCACCGGTTATTTATGAATCTAACGACTCCACAGTTTTTACTTTGGGCGGAGCCGCTACGTTGTATGGTAGCGGAAAAGTTAATTACCAGAATATAGAGTTGGCAGCGGAAGTTATTTCAATGAATCTGGATAGCAGTACGGTGCACGCCTACGGTATCAAAGACTCTTTGGGAGTGGAAAAAGGTAAACCTGTATTTAAAGAGGGAGATACCGCTTATGATACGGAAACTATCCGGTATAACTTCAAAACTAAAAAAGCGGGAATCACCGAAATCGTAACTCAACAGGGGGAAGGATACGTGACCGGAAGCAAAGCCAAGAAGGGGTCCAATGATGAAATTTTTATGGAGCATGGGCGCTATACGACTTGTGACCACCATGACCATCCTCACTTCTATATGCAGTTGACAAGGGCCAAGGTGCGTCCTAAAAAGAATGTAGTGACGGGACCTGCCTATCTGGTGGTGGAAGATGTACCTTTGCCGTTGGCTGTTCCGTTCTTTTTCTTCCCGTTCTCCAGCAGCTATTCTTCCGGTTTCATCATGCCGACTTATATGGACGACTCCAGTCGCGGTTTCGGTCTGGCAGAAGGCGGATATTATTTTGCTATCAGTGACATCATGGACCTGAAAATGACGGGAGATATCTTTACCAAAGGTTCGTGGAGACTTTCCGGATTGACCAACTATAATAAACGATATAAATACTCCGGTACGCTGCAAGCGGATTATCAGGTCACTAAGACGGGGGACAAAGGGATGCCGGATTATGCAGTTGCCAAGGACTTTAAGATTGTCTGGAATCATCGCCAGGATGCCAAGGCGAGTCCGAACAGTACTTTCTCTGCCAGTGTAAACTTCTCGACCAGTAGCTACGAACGCTCAAATATCAACAACCTTTATAATTCACAGTTGTTGACTCAGAATACCAAAACATCAAGTATCAGTTATTCACGCAGTTTCCCTGATATCGGTCTGACGCTTTCCGGAACGACCAATATCGCACAGACCATGCGTGACTCTTCCATTGCGGTGACGTTGCCCGACTTGAATATATCGTTGAGCCGTCTCTTCCCGTTCAAACGCAAGAAAGCGGCCGGGGAAGAACGCTGGTATGAAAAGATTTCTCTTAGCTATACAGGACGTCTGACAAACAGTATCCGTACGAAAGACGACCGTCTGTTCAAAGCCGGACTGAGCGAATGGGAAAATGCGATGAATCATAATATCCCTATCAGCGCTACTTTTACTCTGTTCAAATATTTGCAGGTTAATCCTTCGGTGAATTATACGGAACGTTGGTATACCCGTAAGGTAAATCAGCAATATAATGAGGAAACGCGTAGACTGGAGGCATTGCCGGGCGATACGATTAACGGTTTCTACCGGGTATCCAACTATTCGGCAAGTTTGAGTCTGAGCACCAAATTGTATGGTATGTACAAACCTCTTTTCATGAAGAAAAAGGAAATACAGATTCGTCATGTGTTTACGCCACAAGTTAGCCTGAGCGGTGCTCCGGGATTTAGCAAGTATTGGGAGGAGTATACTGATTATAACGGTGATACACAATATTATTCTCCTTTTACCGGACAGCCTTATGGCGTTCCTTCCCGTGAAGGTTCGGGAACAGTCAGTTTCTCGATTGCCAATAACTTGGAAATGAAGTATTACGATGCAAAAGAAGATACGGTCAAGAAGGTGAGCCTTATTGATGACTTGAGTGCAAATATGTCTTATAATATGGCGGCAAAGGAACGGCCGTGGAGTGATTTGAACATAAATCTTCGTTTGAAGTTGACCAAGAGTTATACCTTTAATATGAATGCGTCATTTGCTACGTATGCTTATACTTTTGATAAAAGCGGTAATGTAGTTACCGGTAACCGGACGGAGTGGTCGTATGGTCGCTTCGGACGTTTTCAGGGATATGGTTCTTCATTTAACTATACTTTCAATAATGATACTTGGAAGAAGTGGTTCGGACCGAAAGAGGATGAAGATAAGGATAAGAAGAAGCCGGAAGGTGATGATGAAGATTCGGAAGGCTCAGAGGAAGACGGAACTGTCACTAAGAAGGTCGAGAATGCGCAAGCGGACTCGGACGGTTATCAGGTATTCAAAATGCCTTGGTCTTTGAGTTTTAGTTATTCGTTCAATATCCGTGAAGATAGAACGAAGCCTATTAACCGCCACTCTATGAGATATCCTTATACGTATACACATAATATCAACGCGAATGGAAACGTGAAAATATCCAATAACTGGTCGCTTTCATTCAACTCCGGTTACGACTTCCAGGCAAAGGAGATCACACAAACTTCTTGTACGATTTCCCGCGATTTGCACTGTTTCAACTTGTCCGCCAGTCTTTCACCTTTCGGACGGTGGAGATATTATAATGTTACTATCCGGGCAAATGCAAGCATTCTTCAGGATTTGAAGTATGAACAGAGAAGCCAGACGCAAAGTAATATCCAGTGGTACTAGGATAAGCGTAGAGTTGAAAGATATATAATTGCATTGTTACAATATTATGGAAAAAGAAAATGGCTGTGCTATTCATTGGGTAATAGCGCAGCCATTTTCTTTTTCAACTCTCAACTTGTATTCAACTACCAGTTGATTTCCGTTTCTCCATGTGCCTTTAAATAATCATTTGTCCGGCTGAAATGCTTGTTGCCGAAGAAACCGTTATAGGCGGATAGGGGAGAAGGGTGTGCAGAGGTAAGCACTAAATGCTTGTTCCGGTCAATGAAAGCTCCCTTCTTCTGAGCGTACGAGCCCCATAAGATAAACACCAGGTGCTCCTTGCTTTCTGCCAGGGCACGAATAGCGGCGTCGGTAAATGTCTCCCAACCTCGGTTTTGATGAGAACCGGCTTGGTGTGCACGTACAGTCAGTGTTGCGTTGAGCAGCAGTACACCTTGTTCAGCCCAGCGGGTTAAGTTTCCTGTGGTAGGAGCATCTGTTCCTATATCTGCTTTGATCTCTTTGAATATATTCACCAGTGAGGGCGGGAATTGTACTCCGTCGTTAACGGAGAAACAAAGTCCGTGTGCCTGACCCGGTCCGTGATACGGATCCTGTCCGATGATTACTACTTTTACCTTATCGAAAGGACAAAGGTTGAAAGCATTGAATATCAACCTTCCGGGAGGAAATATCTGATATTGGCTATATTCGCTTTTTACAAATTCTGTAAGTGTGCGGAAGTAGTCCTTGTCAAATTCCGGTTGCAAATGTGTTTTCCAACTTTCTTCTATCTGTACGTTCATAGCAATTATATAAGGTGTATATCAAGTTCTTCGCATTCTTTGCGCATATCTTCGGGCCAGATGCTGGCCTGTATTTCTCCGATATGTGCTTTCCGAAGGTAGAACATACACAAACGTGACTGTCCGATACCTCCACCGATAGATAACGGGAGAGTGTCATTCATCAAGCGTTTGTGGAAATAAAGTTCCAGTCTTTTTTCTTCGTGCTCCTCTTTCAACTGACGTTGCAAGGCCTCTTTGTCTACACGTATACCCATAGACGAAAGTTCGATAGAACGTTGCAGTACATCGTCCCAAAGCAACAGGTCACCGTTTAGTCCGGGCAGGCCGTTCAAGCCGTTTGTTGTGTAGTCGTCGTAGTCCGGAGCACGGCCGTCATGTTTCTTGCCGTCGCTCAGTTTGCAGCCTATGCCGATAATGAATACGGCACCGTATTTCTGGCAGATAGCGTGTTCACGACATTTAGGTTCCAGGTTCGGATAGAGTTGGCGTAACTCCTCGGAGTGGATGAAATGTAACTTTTGAGGCAGGCACGGCTTGATTTGAGGATACATTTCGTATACCATATATTCTGTGCGAATCATGGCTGCATAAATGCGGTTAACGATTTCTTTCAGGAAGTTTACGTTTCTGTCTTCGTCGGTAATAACACGCTCCCAGTCCCATTGGTCTACATAAAGTGAATGTAGATTACCCAGTTCCTCGTCGGAGCGGATTGCGTTCATGTCGGTATAGATACCGTATCCCGGTTCAATGTGATAATCGGCTAAGGTCAGTCTTTTCCATTTAGCCAGTGAATGAACTACTTCTGCTTGTGCGTCGCCCAAATCTTTTATCGGGAAAGAAACAGGTCGTTCTATTCCATTCAAATCATCGTTGATACCCATGCCTTTCAACACAAACAGGGGGGCTGTCACACGTCGCAGGCGTAGTTCGGATGATAAGTTTAATTGGAAGAACTCTTTTATTTGCTTGATTCCCAGCTCGGTCTGTTTCAGGTCGAGAAGCGGTTTGTAGTTCTTAGGTTTTATCAAGTAACTCATAGGTTTGTTAAATGTTAATTGTCGGCAAAGATAGGAATAAAAATGATATATGTATTGAGATTTCTCTAAAAGATTGTCAAATTGATAAAGTATGTGCTATAAAGCATTTCAAAATAACAGAGTGTTAACAGGTGTGGGTACCTTAATAACTATAAAAAAAGAAGAATCATTAGGAAGATGAGAAGATTTTTTATACTTTTGTCCTCGCATAAAAAGAATGGCCCCGTAGCTTAGTGAATAGAGCGTCAGATTCCGGTTCTGAAGGTCGTGCGTTTGAATCGCACCGGGGTCACATGGATATCCCTTGATAATCAGTAGATTATTGAGGGATTTTTGCATTTAGTGGTGTTGTTTTAAGCGCTGATAGTGTTACATATTGCGTAAAAAATAAGAATTAGTTATTAAAATAAGGTAAAGCGGCAAGTTATTTCGATAATTGTATGTTCTGTAGTGAAGAAATAGTGGAATGTGAATTATGGAGAGTGGTTATTGTAAAATTCGGATAAAACGTTTTATTCGGATCATTCAATATCTATAAGTTTACGTTTGGTTATATTTGTTTTGAGAAATAATTTTGTATGGCAACAGTAAAAGTAAAATTCCGTGCATCTTCCGTCGCTACGAAAGAAGGTACACTTTTCTATCAAGTGATTCATAAGCGTATAGTAAGACAAATACATACCGGATACAAGTTGTTTCCTGCGGAATGGGACGCGGTACATTCGGAGGTTGTTCTGTCTTCGGTAACCAGTGAAAGTCGGAGAGATTACTTGCTTTCTTTGAAAAATTCTCTGTTGGAGGATAGTGTAAGGCTGAAGAATATTATTACCCGTCTTGAGCGTTCAGGCATTGCTTATACTTCAGATAGTTTGGTAGAACTTTATTGTGCATCCACAGAGCATAGTGGTTTCATATCCTTTACTCTTCATCTTATCAAGGAGTTAAATCAAATTGGCAAACACCGTACCGCTGAAACTTATATGACTACATTAAACAGCTTCGTACGTTTCCGGAAAGGGAAAGATGTCCTGCTGGAAGAAGTTGATTCCAGTTTGATGATGAAATATGAGAGTTATTTGAAGTCTACCGGTATTTGTCCGAATACCACCTCTTATTATATGCGGAATCTTCGGGCTATTTATAATCGTGCTGTGGAGAAGGGCTTGACGGTTCAGCGAAGTCCTTTTAAATATGTTTATACAGGGATAGATAAGACGGTCAAACGTGCTATTCCGTTAGAGGAGATTCGCCGTTTAAAGGAACTTGATCTGACAAAGAGTCCTTCTCTGGCTTATGCGAGAGATATTTTCATGTTTTCATTTTATACCCGTGGTATGTCATTCATTGATATGGCTTTTTTGAGAAAGAAAGATTTGCAGAACGGCATTCTGTCTTATCGCCGGCAGAAGACGGGGCAACAATTATTTATCAAATGGGAGAAGCCAATGCAAGAAATAATTGACAGGTATGATACTCAGGGGAGCCCTTACCTGCTACCTATTATACGAGATATGGAGGTAGACGGAAGGAAACAGTACAAGAAAACTGCCCATTTGGTGAATCAAAAACTGAAAAAACTTGGGATGCGGTTGGGGTTATCTATACCTTTAACTACGTATGTTGCCCGCCATGCCTGGGCTAGCATTGCCAAGAGTAAAAATATTTCCTTGTCTGTTATCAGTGAAGCTATGGGACACGACTCGGAGAACACTACCCGCATTTATCTCGCCTCATTGGATACTTCTTTGGTAGATAAGGCAAATAGTCTTATTCTTAAATCATTGTAGAGATAAGATAATCTACCATATAGCCATGAAACTGTAAATCGGAAATATGTATCAAAGGATATGTATGATTTACTGTTACTTTTTTTGCACATTAAAACTTTCCTAAAGTAAGGATATAACAAAGTAAAACAGGATCCGGATACGATTTAATAGTCATTATACATCATTCTTAATTCTATAATGATATCGTGCTGGTTATTAAAGAGAAACTACAAGAAGGGATAATATTGATATAAACTAAATTTGTTTAGCAAAATATAGTTCTCTCTATAAGATAAATAACAGGGTGTAAGTTTTAATTTAACAACTTAGATATCAGATAATTACAATCATTATATAATTAATGATAATTAAACATTTGTTAAGTAAATCCTTCTCTAGAAGAAGCAATTACCCAAAATTACATCTGTTTTATGCTGTTATTTCCAATAAATTACGTACCTTTGTGCCCGTTAGTATTTCTCTTATAGAGAGAAATAAGAAGTAAGGTTGTAAATAGACCTTGAATGCATCTTGTATGGTGAAGATGAAACAGTCTGATAATAACGGGGAGGAATCTCTTATTTTTGTAGAATTTGATTGTAACTGCTTGATATATAGTTCTATATATGATCGGGCAGGACTAGGATAATTGTCTTGAGGTTTTATGGCGCTTCTGAAGAATGAACAACGGATGCATTGGTATGTAATGCGTGACCTCAAACGTCCCAATGCTAAATTGCCTGCTTATAAACAGCTCAGTGATGAACATCTAGAAGTATTTACTCCTATGCAATGGCGGTTAAAGTTGAAAAATGGCAAACGAATCCGTGAAGAAGTACCGTTTATGCAGGACCTGCTTTTTATCCACGATACAAGAGAAGTTCTAGATCTGTTTGTTCGTAAAATACCGACCCTTCAATATCGTTACCAGAAAGGTGGCGGTTATTGTCAGCCTATGATGGTTGCCGATTTGGATATGGAGCGTTTTATACGTGCTGTCCGAGGTTCGGAAAATCCTAAATATTATTTACCTGAAGAGATAAGCGATACAATGTATGGTCGTATGATCCGTATTATTGGAGGTCCTTTTGAAGGTTATGAAGGCCGTCTGCTTACTACCCGTGGCTCTAAAGTCAAACGTCTTCTTGTCGAACTGCCTAATTTCTTTTCGGTGGGTGTAGAAGTAAATCCGGATTTGATAGAGATAATATAATTATGTATGATTATATACTATTATTCTAGTTGTTTATAATCAGCGTTGTAAGAATATATGATAATTAATTGGGGGATTTAAATTATGAAACACGCATTTGACCGTTTTATTCATTATTTACAGAAAAACTACTTTAGTTATTGGGTTGTATTGGGAATCGATACATTCATAGCTTTACTGTGTACTTGGGTGTCATTTATTGGCATTCATTATATTACGGAAACTTCCAAAGAAATAGTTTCGCTTTTCCATATCTTGGCGGTTTCAGTTATATCGAGTGTTTTGGGGGCTACTCTATTTCATACTTATCGTAATACGATCCGTTTTTCCCAGTTGAAGGAATTATGGAGGTTGGCGGGAAGTGTGCTCATAAAGGCTGTCTGCATAGCCATTGTCATTTGGTTTCTTCTGCCACAGACGGGATTACATAACAGTCAGAAAATAATTTTTGTACTGTTTGATGCTATGCTTACTTTTATTGTCATGGTTGGGTTTCGTATACAGTTGATTATTGTTTATGAATTCTTGCTGAATGTACTGAATAAAAAGAATATGCGTATTCTGATTTATGGCATTGATGATAAGAGTGTGGCATTGAAAGTCCGGTTACTGAACAGTTCTCATTATAAAGTTGTAGGTTTTTGCATTTATGGAACAGGTAATTCTATTCGGCGTGTGGCTGATCTTCCTGTTTATTCTTTTAAAGATGAAGATTGCTTCAATAAACTGATTCGTAAGAAATGTATCGGAGGCATCTTGTTTGCCCGCTATGAGAATACCCGTGAAGAGGAAGGACGTTTGCTTCAGTATTGTAAAAGAAACGGGTTGAAAACACTGATAGCTCCGAGTATTAGTGAGGCTGACGAAAACGGAAGTTTCCACCAGTGGGTACGTCCTATCAAGATTGAGGATTTGCTGGGTCGCTCAGAAATTCATATTAATATGGAGGAGGTGATGACTGAGTTTTGTGGCAAGGTTGTGTTGGTGACAGGAGCTGCCGGTAGTATTGGTAGCGAGCTTTGCCGGCAATTGGCTCAGATGAATATCAAGAAACTGATCATGTTTGACTCTGCCGAGTCACCTCTGCATAATGTCCGTCTGGAATTTGAGAAGAATTATCCCGGTCTTGATTTTGTTCCTGTCATTGGAGATGTCCGCGTGAAAGAGCGTCTTCGTATGGTGTTCGATATCTATCACCCTCAGGTAATCTTCCATGCTGCTGCTTATAAGCATGTTCCGTTAATGGAGGAAAATCCCTGTGAAGCTGTGCTGGTCAATGTGGTCGGTTCGCGTCAGGTTGCTGATATGGCTGTAGAATACGGAGCTGAGAAAATGATCATGGTTTCTACCGATAAGGCGGTGAATCCGACCAATGTAATGGGATGCTCGAAACGTCTGGCAGAAATCTATGTACAGAGTCTGGGATGTGCTATTCGTGAGGGAAAAGTGAAAGGTCATACCAAATTTATCACTACCCGCTTTGGAAATGTCTTGGGTAGTAACGGCTCTGTAATTCCCCGTTTTAAGGAACAAATCGAGAATGGTGGTCCTGTCACAGTGACTCATCCCGATATCATCCGTTTCTTTATGACTATTCCCGAAGCTTGTCGCCTGGTAATGGAGGCCGCTACTATGGGTGAGGGCAATGAGATTTTTGTCTTTGAGATGGGCAAGGCTGTGAAGATTGTTGACTTGGCTACCCGTATGATCGAACTTGCCGGTTATCGTCCGGGTGAAGATATTGAGATTAAGTTTACAGGATTACGTCCGGGTGAGAAACTTTATGAGGAAGTCCTGAGTGATAAGGAGAATACGATTCCTACTGAAAATAAGAAAATTATGATAGCTAAGGTACGTCATTATGAATATGCTGATATTCTTGACACTTATGCGGAGTTTGAGAAGTTGTCGCGTACAGTAAAGATCATGGATACAGTGAGGTTGATGAAGAAAGTAGTACCGGAGTTTAAATCCAAGAATTCACCGCGGTTTGAGGTCCTAGATAAATAATCAGAATAATCTATAACACTAACATAAATCAACAATGGATATGAAAGATTTAAAGATTGCTGTTGCAGGTACCGGCTATGTTGGTCTTAGTATAGCAACACTCTTGTCGCAGCATCACCAGGTGACGGCAGTCGATGTGATTCCCGAGAAAGTAGATATGCTTAATCGTAAACAATCACCTATTCAGGATGAGTATATAGAGAAATATTTGTCCGAAAAGGCATTGAATCTAACTGCTACGCTTGACGGTGCTCAAGCATACAGTGATGCGGATTTTGTAGTCATAGCAGCTCCTACTAATTATGATCCGGTGAAGAATTATTTTGATACTCATCATATAGAAGATGTCATAGATCTTGTTTTAAGTGTCAATCCTGATGCTGTGATGGTAATCAAGTCTACTATTCCTGTAGGATATTGTCGGGGACTTTATTTGAAATATGCCCGTAAAGGAGTAAAGAAGTTTAATTTGCTTTTTTCTCCGGAGTTTCTTCGTGAGAGTATGGCTCTTTATGATAATTTATATCCAAGTCGTATTATTGTTGGTTATCCAAAATTTATAGAGAGCGAACAATTTAAAGAGGAAAATGAAGCAATCAAGGCTGTTGCGAATATTCCTATCCTAGAGAAGGCTGCACGTACTTTTGCCGCATTGCTTCAGGAAGGAGCAATTAAGGAAGATATTCCTACCCTTTTTATGGGTTTGAAGGAGGCGGAAGCTGTTAAACTGTTTGCTAATACCTATCTTGCTTTACGTGTCAGCTATTTTAATGAACTTGATACTTATGCGGAGATGAAGGGGCTAGATTCTCAGTCTATAATACAGGGTGTTGGTTTGGATCCTCGCATTGGTACACATTATAATAATCCTAGTTTTGGTTATGGTGGTTATTGTCTGCCGAAAGACACAAAACAACTATTGGCCAACTATCAGGATGTACCTCAAAACATGATGAGCGCTATTGTGGAGAGTAATCGTACAAGAAAAGATTTCATAGCTGATCAGGTTTTGTCTAAAGCTGGTTATTACACTGCGTCCAGTCAATGGGATGTTCACAAAGAACAAAATATAGTGATCGGTGTATATCGTCTGACCATGAAGTCAAATTCAGATAATTTCCGTCAAAGTGCCATTCAGGGGATTATGAAGCGTATTAAGGCGAAAGGTGCAGAGGTTATTATTTACGAACCAACATTGCAAGACGATGAATCATTCTTTGGTTCAAAAGTAGTAAATAACCTGACTAAGTTCAAGGAGATCAGTCGGGCCATCATCGCTAACCGTTACGACGCATGCCTTGACGATGTGAAGGATAAGGTATATACTCGTGACATTTTCCAAAGGGATTAATTTTAGGGATTAATTTTATGGTAACATACAACGTCAGTCTGGAGAATAAAGTGGTTTTAGTGACTGGTGCAGCCGGTTTTATTGGAGCCAATCTGGTGAAACGTTTGCTGGCTGAGTTTGACAGCATAAAGGTCATTGGTATTGATAGTATAACCGAATACTATGATGTACGTTTAAAGTATGAACGCTTGGAGGAGTTGTCAGCTTATGGTGACAGATTTGTTTTCATAAAAGACAATATTGCCAAGAAAGAAATCGTAGAGTCAGCCTTCACTAATTACCGTCCGCAAGTAGTGGTGAACCTTGCAGCACAAGCTGGTGTACGCTATAGTATCACTAACCCTGATGCCTATATTGAAAGTAATCTTATTGGTTTTTATAACATTCTAGAGGCTTGTCGTCATTATGGTGTGGAGCACTTAGTATATGCTTCTTCAAGCAGCGTATATGGAAGCAATAAGAAAGTGCCTTATAGCACTGATGATAAGGTAGACAATCCTGTATCACTTTACGCTGCTACTAAAAAAAGCAATGAGTTAATGGCTCATGCATACAGTAAGCTCTACAATATACCAAGTACTGGTTTGCGATTTTTCACTGTCTATGGTCCCTGTGGACGTCCCGATATGGCTTACTTTAGTTTTACTAACAAACTGTTGAAGGGCGAGACCATTCAGGTTTTCAATTATGGTAATTGTAAACGTGATTTCACCTATGTGGATGACATTGTAGAGGGCGTTGTCCGTATCATGCAGCATGCTCCTGAAAAGAAAAATGGTGATGATGGATTGCCAATTCCTCCTTATAAAGTATATAATATCGGCAATAATTCTCCAGAAAATCTTTTAGACTTTGTAACAATCCTTCAGGATGAACTTATTCGTGCAGGTGTACTTCCCAACGACTATGACTTTGAATCCCACAAAGAACTAGTACCGATGCAACCCGGAGATGTACCTGTGACATATGCTGATACGACTCCTTTGGAACAAGATTTTGGATTTAAACCGTCAACATCACTACGTGTGGGATTGAGAAAGTTTGCTGAGTGGTATGCTAAGTATTATGGTACATTTAAATACCAACTATAAATCGATAATATAAAAATAAAAAGATAAAATCATTATGAGCATTTTTGCAGGTAAAACCCTTATGATTACTGGTGGAACGGGCTCCTTCGGTAATGCAGTGCTGAATCGTTTCCTTCGTACTGATATCGGTGAAATCCGTATTTTTTCACGAGATGAGAAGAAGCAGGATGATATGCGCCATGAATATCAGGTAAAGTATCCTGATGTGGCACATAAAATTAAGTTCTTTATTGGCGATGTACGTAATTTGCAGTCATGTAAGAACGCAATGCCTGGTGTTGACTATATCTTTCATGCTGCGGCTTTGAAACAGGTTCCAAGTTGTGAGTTCTTTCCGATGGAAGCAGTAAAAACCAATGTAATTGGTACTGATAACGTTTTGACAGCTGCTATCGAGACTGGCGTCGGTGCTGTGATATGTTTATCTACGGATAAGGCAGCCTATCCTATCAATGCTATGGGTATCACCAAAGCTGTTGAGGAGAAGATTGCTGTGGCTAAGAGCCGCTATTCAGGTAAGACCAAGATTTGCTGTACGCGTTATGGCAATGTGATGTGTTCTCGTGGTTCTGTAATTCCTCTGTGGATAGAGCAAATTCGCAATGGCAACCCTGTCACTTTGACTGAGCCTACGATGACGCGCTTTATCATGTCGCTGGAAGAAGCTGTAGACCTTGTATTGTTTGCATTCGAACATGGACAGAATGGTGATATTCTTGTTCAAAAAGCTCCAGCTTGCACTATCCAGACTCAGGCAGAGGCTGTTTGTGAACTCTTTGGTGGCAAGAAGGAAGACATCAAGGTTATTGGTATTCGTCATGGTGAGAAGATGTATGAGACATTGCTCACTAATGAAGAATGTGCCAAAGCTGAAGATATGGGTAATTTCTATCGCGTTCCTGCAGATAATCGTGGATTGAACTATGACAAATTTTTCAAAGAAGGTGAAACGGAACGTAATACACTTACGGAGTTTAATTCTAATAATACTTATATATTGAATGTAGAAGAGACTAAGGCTAAAATAGCTGCTCTTGATTACATCAAAAAGGAATTGAGTGGCGAGGGTAATTTCGTACAATAATAGAGTTATGAATATTTTAGTTACCGGTGCCAGAGGTTTTGTTGGTAGAAATTTTTGTGCACAACTTAATAATATCAAAAATGGAAAGGCTCGTTGTTATGGTGATCTGAAGATTGATGAAATCTTTGAGTACGATCTTGATTCCACTTCTGAACAATTAGATGTCTGGTGTCAGAAGGCCAGCTTTGTGTTCAACCTTGCTGGAGTGAACCGTCCCAAAGACAATGACGAGTTCATGAAAGGCAATTTCGGTTTTGCAAGCACATTGCTTGATACACTGAAGAAACATCGTAATACTTGTCCTGTCATGCTTTCTTCCAGTGCACAAGCTTCTCTGACTGGTCGTTTTGGCAACAGCGAATACGGTCGCAGCAAAAAGGCTGGTGAAGATTTATTTCTACAGTACGGCAAAGATACGGGAGCCAAAGTGCTGGTTTATCGTTTTCCGAACCTTTATGGTAAGTGGTGTCGTCCCAACTACAACAGTGCTGTCGCTACATTCTGCAATAACATCGCTAACGACCTTCCGATACAAGTCAATGACCCGTGTGTAGAACTAGAACTGCTTTACATTGACGATCTCGTAGATGAAATGATCCATGCCTTGAAAGGCGAGGAACATCGTTGCGAGTTTGAAGGTCTTGATGTACATCCATTGGTGGAGGGTAGATACTGTTATTGTCCTGTTACCCATAAGGTTACACTAGGTGAAATAGTTGATTTGCTGCATCAGTTTGCAGAAATGCCAAAGACGCTGATGATCCCTGAAATCCCGGCAGACTCGTTTGCTAAGAGGTTGTACAGTACTTTTCTGAGTTACTTACCCAAAGAAAAAGCAATCTTTGATTTGAAGATGAATGTAGATCAGCGTGGCTCATTTACAGAACTTGTACATACCTTGAACTGTGGTCAAGTAAGTATAAATATCTCCAAACCGGGTATTACTAAGGGTGAACATTGGCACAATACCAAATGGGAACAATTTATCGTTGTCAGCGGTCATGGGCTCATCCAACTCCGCAAGGAAGGTACAGACGAAGTGTTGAATTACGAGGTGAGTGGTGACAAAATACAATCCGTTATAATGCTTCCCGGTTATACCCATAACATCATCAATCTTTCCGATAAGGAAGATTTGGTGACAGTTATGTACTGCAATGAGATATTCAACCCAGATAAACCAGATACATACTTTGATAATGTGAAAAAATGATCATGGAAAAACAACCCAAATTAGATTATTCAGATATAAAGTTCAAGGATAATGGTAAGTTGAAGCTTATCATCGTAGTAGGTACTCGTCCCGAGATTATCCGTTTGGCAGCTGTTATTACCAAATGTCGTCAGTATTTTGATGTTATTCTTGCTCATACAGGTCAGAACTATGATTACAACTTGAATGGTATCTTTTTCAAAGATTTGAAACTGGCAGAGCCGGAAGTTTATATGGATGCTGTAGGCGATGATTTGGGAGCCACTTGTGGCAATATCATCAACTGCTCCTATAAACTCTTTGCTCAGACAAAGCCGGATGGAGTTCTCGTACTCGGTGATACCAACTCATGTCTGAGTGTTATTGGTGCAAAACGTCTGCATATTCCTATCTTTCACATGGAAGCTGGAAACCGTTGTAAAGATGAGTGTCTTCCCGAAGAAACAAATCGCCGTATCGTTGACATAATTAGCGATGTAAATATGGCATACTCTGAACACGCCAGAAGATATTTGGCGGATTGTGGACTCCCAAAGGAACGTACTTACGTTACAGGTTCTCCAATGGCCGAGGTACTCCACGAGAACCTTGCAGAAATTGAGTCATCTGACGTTCACAAGCGTTTGGGACTTGAGAAAGGCAAGTATATTTTATTGAGTGCTCACCGTGAAGAGAACATTGATACCGAGAAGAATTTCCTTTCTCTCTTTAATGCTATCAATGCTATGGCAGAGAAGTACGGTATGCCAATTCTTTACTCTTGCCATCCACGTTCACGTAATAGGTTACAAGCTTTAGAGTTTCAATTGGATCCAAGAGTACAAGTCCAGCAGCCCCTCGGTTTTCACGACTACAATTGCCTCCAAATGAACGCCTACGCAGTTGTATCTGACTCTGGTACTCTCCCAGAGGAAAGTTCCTTTTTTACCAGCGTTGGACATCCTTTCCCTGCGATATGTATTCGTACCTCTACTGAGCGTCCTGAGTCGTTGGATAAGGCTGGATTCATCCTCAGTGGAATTGATGAGAAGGGACTTCTTCAGTCTGTTGATATCGCCGTTGAACTTGTCAGAAATGGTGATTACGGGATTCCGGTACCTAACTACACTGATGAGAATGTGTCTACTAAGGTGGTTAAAATTATTCAATCTTACGTCGGTGTTGTGAATAAAATGGTTTGGCGTAAGGAGATGTGATCTCTCTTTCCCCTCAATGCCTTGCTATATTTATACATAAGGTTAAACATGTGTATAAGTGTTCACAGGGATTCGAATCCTCCGCACGTTTTGATTTAATAATAATATCTAATTTATAAATTCATTAGCCGCACGACACATAGAAGATAATTAATAATAATTTACTGTATCAAAAATTGGGCTGTTAGTATAAATGTATTAAAGATTATTGAAGTATACACGATGTAAGTGCTGTCATGCTGAAAAGCCTGTAAGAGTTTAATGTCTATATACGTTTCCGTTATGGTAAATGGGAATATGTCAAAACCTATTCGCAGAAGGTTTCGGGTAAGTTTAATCAGACTTCGTGGGCATAAGGGTGATAAAAGGCTAGGCATACTTTTCGGGGTATGCCTTTATTAAGAAAACTAAATATATCGGTTGGCTACCAGCTAATATTTGAGCATATATGCTAGAAAAAACATCTAATAACAAAACTATTGCAAGAAACACTCTGATGCTGTATGTCAGAATGTTGATAACAATGTTTGTAGGACTCTTTACTAGTAGAATTGTACTTAATGCATTAGGTTTTACTGATTATGGTATTTATAATCTTGTTGGTGGTCTTGTGACCATGTTGTCATTTTTTAATGTCGGATTGTCAGGAGCTTCGCAACGTTTCATTTCTTATGAGATGGGAAGAGGAGATATTGCATCTATGAAGAAGGTATTCTGTACAGCTGTCATTACACATAAAGCATTAGCAGTAATCGTTGTTGTTCTGTTTGAAATAATAGGTGTTCTATTAGTAAACTTTAAACTTGTAATTCCAGATGAACGTATTTTCGCTGCTAACTGGGTCTTGCAGTGTAGCTTGATTACAACAGCGGTTTCAATCATTAGTGTACCTTATTCGTCTTGTGTAGTTGCTCACGAAAAGATGGGGCAGTTCGCTTATATCAGTATTTTAGAGACTGTACTAAAGTTGGGTGTGGCATTGGCGATTATGATATCACCCATTGATAAATTGATATTATACTCTACTCTTATTTTACTTATCCAAGTTACTGTTCGTTTAATTTATACTACATATTGTAAGCGTAAGTTTGAAGAATGTACCTTTATGTATCAGTTTGATAGAGCCCTGTTTAAAAAAATATTTTCATTTGCAGGATGGGGATGTATTGGAAATATGGGGTGGGGATTGAAAGATCAGCTCTTAAATATTATCCTTAATCTTTTTGGGGGAACCACAGTCAATGCAGCTCGTGGTATAGCAACACAGGTTAATGGTATCATTAGTAGTTTTGCTAGTAATTTTACGATGGCCATGAATCCACAGATTACCAAACAGTATGCCGCGGGAAATCTGAATCGTAGTATTGCTCTCACCATGGCAGGATCTAAATATGCGTTTTTTCTTTTGTCATTGATTACGATTCCATTCTTGATAAATGAACATTATGTGCTTCGTCTTTGGTTGGGGGAAGTTCCAAAGTATACAGATGCGTTTGTTGCTATTATCTTGATTAGTTCTTGTGTATACTCTATGTCACATACTGTTTCTACAGCAATTCAAGCAACTGGCTATGTAAAGTGGTTTCAGATTCTCCTTGCAGCAACACTTTTATTAGAGGTCCCTGTAGCATACATCATTTTGTCTCTTGGAGGTGCTCCCTATGTGGCTGTAATTCCTAATATTTTTACATGCTTACTTTCGCTTATAGTTAGAATAGTCATACTCCACCATTATGTGCCTCAATATAGCATAACTGATTATATATTTGGCACTATTTTCAGAAGTGTAATAATTTTCAGTATTGCTTATGCAATATCTTATTATATTCGTTCACTTTTTGAAGAATCATTTTTCTCACTGGTTATTACTGCAGTACTGTCTACTTTAGTAGTATTACTTTGTGTATTTATATTAGGGCTTAGTAAGTACGAAAAATCTATGGTAATAGAAAAGATTAGAAATATTATTCATAAGAAAATAAAATAATCACATATGGCATCAAAATTTAAAGTTGCTATTATCAACCATTCATTTCAAGTTAGTTATTTTTGTCGTCGTTGGGAATTATTTGCGTTGCAGCATCCTGATGTTGATGTGTATCTGTTGGCTCCTGAAAAGCGTGAATGGTATGGTGGTAAAACATACCAGTATGATAAGTCGGTAAACAAGGTAATTGAATCTCAAGGATTTGATAAGAATAATTATCACCGTAGGGTCTTTAGAGTGCAGAAATCGAAATATTTAGGATGGACTTCTCCTGATTTTAAGGATCTGTTTGATGAAATTCATCCTGATATAGTATATCATATTGGTACGCATAACATGAATTCGCTAAAGCAGGTGTTGCGTTTGCGTTCAAAGTATTATCCTGAAATGAAGGTGATAGCTTTTAGTATGAGAGGTCCTGCTATGAATCTGAAACTTGAGTTTGATAACTGTTCGTTCTTGCACAAGTTGGTTCGCAGATATATATATTGGCAGAGTAAGAAACGTTTGAATTATATAAACAATCATATTGATGCGTTCTTCTGTCATTATCCTGATGCTATAAAGTGCTTCCAATTAGAGGGATATAAGGGCCCTATCTATATGCAGACTCAAGTTGGTGTAAACGAAGAGTGGTTTCATGAGGATGTTAATGCTCGCAAGGAGATTCGCGAAAAATACCATATTGCTGATTCTACATACGTTTTTGGTTCTGCTACTCGATTCTCTAAAGATAAAGGTGTAGATGTGATTCTTCGAGCACTTCCTGTAAATGGTGATTGGAAATACCTCATGATGGGTTCCGGTTCAGATGAAGAGAAAGGACGTCTTCGTAGTATAATTTGTGAACGTCACTTAGAGGATAAAGTTATAGAAACTGGTATGGTAGATTGGTACGATATGGCTAAATATTGGAATGCAGTTGATTGTGCTATTCACGTGCCTTTGACAACTCCACACTGGGAAGAAACTTTCAGTCTATCAGCAATACAGCCCCAAATTACTAAGAAGCCAATTATTGGAGATACTTCTGGTTCTGTTCCTTATCAGATTGGTTTCTCCGAAATGTTGGTGCCAGAGGGGGATGTTCAAAAACTCCATGAAAAGATATTGTGGGTGTTGTCTCATAAAGAAGAGGCTGCTGCTATTGGCTTAAAAATGTATCAACGCACTCACGATTCATTTGAGGTACAGCATCTTGATGATATGTTCTATGATACTTTGGTGGAGGATGTTATCCCGGGAAAGTATGATGAGAACAAAATAGATATGGCATCATATAAACCAAAGAATAGATAATGAAGGGATATAAGCTTTCAAAATATGTCGAGAAGGTATTTGAGACATCTTCAAGTGAATACTCGGAGTGGTTCGGATATTATAATTATGACACGTTAACCAGTGACCATTCCAAATTACTTTGCAATCGCATCAAAGAAGATGGAGTAAAACCACGTGCTGATCTCAAAATTAAGGTTGGCTACTATGATATCCCTTCTGGTGAGTGGTATCATGTGGGTGAGTCTGATTCTTGGAACTGGCAACAGGGTTGTATGGCTCAATGGCTTAATGATGATGAGGTAATCTATAATAGTTCAGAGAATAATCACCATATTGCCATCATCCATAATATTAAAACTGGGAAAGAACGCAAAATTGATTGGGCTATTTATGGTATTACACCTGATGGGAAAAAGTCTATTGCTCTTGATATGGAACGTGCTCATTGGTGTCGTGCGTATCATTATGAGTCTGTAGCTGATAAAAGTAAAGATGGTCCTGTTTATGAACAGGATGGAATCTTTGAGATTGATCTGGAAAACAACACCCGCAAACTAATCATTTCTATTCAGGAGGTAATTACTCTCGACAGTCGATCATATTTCAAGAAAGCAAAGCATTGGATTGAACATGTGATGATAAATCAGGAAGGAACAAAATTTTGCTTTTTACATCGTTTTTCACCTGTAGAAAATGTTTTTCGTTATGTAACGCGTCTGATTATTGTAGACATGAATACAATGCAAATGACGTGTATACCGAATTGGGAGAAAACACAATGGTCGCATTTTGGATGGGATGGTGATAATTTTGCTATTTACACGTATCCTCAGACGGGAGTTGGTATTACGGAAGAATCGTTCAATGCAAGAGTCGGAAATAGACTGTCGAATACGAAGAAGCTATCCATCAAAACCCGCATGGCAAATTTTTGTAGATCTTTTTATCCTCAAACATTTGAAAAGAAGATGAGAGGATTGATTACATATTACCAATATTACGCACAAAATAACGGAGAATATGTACTTTTGAAAGAATTCAGAAATGATTCTTTTTTGATTGACGGACATCCTACATTTGTGAATAATTCTTCATTGATGATTACAGATACATATCCTGATAAGAACAAAATCCAGAGATTGCTTATGTTTGATAAGGAAAAAAATAAGGTATACGAACTCGGAAAATTCAATGCAACTTATCAAGGAAATCCGGCAAGTTGTGACTTACATCCTAAGGTGAGCAGAGATGGACAGTATGTTGTAGTAGATAGTGCTCACGATGAAAAACACCATATGATAGTCTTGAAAATTAAGTAATCATACTGGAGAATAAACATGATTAAAAAAACTAAAAAACAATATGTGCTGTCGTCATCCAAGTTGGAGATGAATGATATGTCTTGCTTTGACTTCTGTGGTGGGTATTTATACGTTGATGCTGAACTTAGATTACAGCAGGAGCGAGATAAAAAAGCTAGAAACTATTTACTTGTCGATAATGCTTTCTGTACTGACGTTTACCCAAAACAAGTGGCTGAAGATATAAGAAATTTCGAGGGTGACTCATTATTGGATCTTAGTAAAAATTGGACTGGTCGATGGTTGCTTATTCGTGGCAATGAGTTAATAACAGATGCTACTGGTTTGATGAGTGCATTCTATTGGACCAGAGGTAATGAGTGGATAATATCATCGTCATTGGCACTCTTGGCAGAAGTGCTAGGTTACCCCATCAAAGATAGCGTTCAGACTTCTGGGCTTGACTGGCATCTGTTGCCTGGAACTATAATGCCGAATGTAAATGCATTGTTTTGCACTCAGCAGCTTCGTTTTACCAATAAACTTGAGGTATTGCCCATTGAGCGTTTCGTAGATAAGAGGAGTCTAACTACAGAGGATAAGATAGCACAAGTAACTGGTAGGCTTATTGTAGCACTTAAGAATATTGAAAAGTATTCTGGGAGAAAAATATTGATTGCACTTACGGCAGGAAAGGACTCTCGATTAGTGTTAGCTTCTGCATTATCAGCAAAGGTCGATTTCTCAACTTATACGATGGAACATCCGAAAATGTTGAGGGCAGATAGGAAGCTTCCGGGAAAGATGGCCAAGAAGTTTGATTTTCTATGGACTTTCATTAAGATGAAGGCGCAATCTGAAGAACTGAGTGATGAGTATCTTCAGTTCAATGGAGGCAATTCTAAAGGGGCAGATATCATATTCTATTCAGCAGGTCAATCACAGCAATTACCGAAGGATGCTATAGTGATTAGAAGCGGAATCTTTGAAACTGGACAACTGTACGGTAGACGCACTATGGGCAGTACGATGGAGACGTTGCGAGAAGGGGTCTTCAGATATTACGAAACGTCACTTAAATCGGACGGACAGAAGGAGGCGTTTGAGAAGTGGGAACGTAATGCCGAAGATTATCCTATTCCATTTATTGACTTGAGAGATCGTTTTTATATTGAGCAACGAGTAAATGGTTGGGTTTCTGCTATAGAGCAAGCTCTAACGATAAATAACTTTGATTCTATTCAGATTGCTAACTGTCAGGAACTGATAAGCGTACTACTTGCCGCAACGGATGATGAACGAAGGAACAATACTCTTGCATGCAAGATGATAGAAGCGCTCGTTCCGGAGTTACTCAAATACCCTATCAACAAACAGTCTGTAATAGATAAAATTAATATTATCCGTTATACCATCGTAAAAAGATTATTCAGATGATAGAAAATACTGCCAATAAAAAAATTTCAAGTATCTTCTTGATAGCCGTCGTGTTCTATATATGGCATATGACTATACCGGCATTAGGATATAAAACTCCTACCGTTCTATTTATCGGATGTGTACTTCTTTTATATGCTTATATTTTTGCGAAGAATCGTATCATCAACAATGATATTGGTTTAATTTTTTCGATTCTTGGTTTGTATTTTCTCGCATTGGTGTATTCTGGTACAACTAATCTTGCCATCAAAATATATCAAATATTACAGATGGGGCTTTATCCATTGTTGATACTATATGTTGCGAAGTATGGTAATGAGAGGCAGGTACGATTTTTATTAGGGGCTGTTATAGGCTCTTACGTATTTACATCTATTACTACCTATGCGGGATGTATAATATATCCAGGTGCAGCACGCACACTTGCGCTCCCGGAAGAGGAAATGGGCGCTGATGTATTTGCCTTGTATAAGATGGCGAATATTGGGAACTTAACGTTTACCTATTCGCTTGTTTTGCTAATTCCGCAACTTATATTTTTAATTAAATCAAGAATAGTGAAGAGATTGATATCTATTGCCATGTTAGTCGTTTTAGTAATGACTATTTTGAAAACAGAGTATACTACTGCCTTACTACTGATGGCTATCAGTTTTTTGTTATTTTTTATGCCTATTCATATAACCAGAAAACATATCTTGGGATTGATTGTCGTTGCAGGCATTATATTTATATTCAGCAAACTATTCATTAGTGATCTATTGATTGGGATTTCATCTTCAGTAGGAAGTGAAACGATGGCTGCTCGCTTAAATGATTTAGGTATGCTCTTGAAAAATGGAATGACTTCTGCCGATGAGGGTGATATTGGAAGTAGAATGGAACTTTATAAAATGTCTATTCAGTCATTCTTAGAAAGTCCTTTGTGTGGTGGTATCAAAAGTATTGGCGGACATTCTTTGTTCTTCGACAGCCTCGGTAGATTTGGGTTATTGGGATTAGCTGCATTCATTATAAGCTACAAGAAAATCTGGAACGAGTTTTATAAACCGTTCTCGGTAGCTCCGTATTATGGATACCTGCTGTTCAGCTTCATATTAGTTATTGTGATGGCTATTCTTAATCCGAAAGACAACCTTGGTGTTATAACGTTTACTATACCTTTATTCGCGCTTTTTTATAATCAACAATATGAAAGTTCTTTGGATCGTCAATAAACCTATAGGTGCATTGCATGAGAAGTTGTTCGGTAAAAAATCTACCGGTGGCTTGTGGATGGAAGCAATGTTGGAAAGATCACGAAGAGATCAATCCATTAGTATTGTAATAGTCAATATATCTCTTGTCAAGGAAGTGCAGAAGTACGTTTTTAAGAATGAGATGTATTATACTATTCCTGGAACACCGGATTCTACTTATGATTACAAATCGAAGTTGGCGCATGAGTATTGGCGGGAAATTTTCAAGACAGAAAAACCAGACTTGATTGAGCTTTGGGGTACAGAACTGCCTTTTGGTATCCCTGCACTTGAGGAAGCGGGTAATATTCCATCTGTGGTGTATGTTCAGGGAATCCTTGATAGTATTGGTAGATATTATCAAGCAGGTTTGACTGCTGAAGAACTCCGTAAGTCACGTACTTTTCGTGATGTGATTACAGGTTCTACTATTAAGAAGATTCAAAAAGGATATTTGAAGAGAGCTGTCATTGAGACTAAGTTGGCTTCTATGTCTAAGAATATCATCGTAGAGAATCAGTGGGCAGAATCTTATTATATGCGTATGTGTCATGACATAAGAGTATTCAAGTGTCCGTTGTCAATATCAGAGGCGTTTTCTTCGGTTGAGTGGAGTGTAGATAAGATGCAGCGACATACTATCATGTGTTCCGCAGCTAACTACCCCATTAAAGGATTGCACATGTTACTGAAAGCCCTTACTATCGTAAAAATACATTATCCAAACGTAAAACTCTTTGTCCCTGGAACTCCTCTCAGACCGGTTAATTCCATTAAGTCTTGGATGAAACAGAATGGCTATGACAAGCTTATTCACTCAATGATAACTGAACTTGGATTGAAGGATGTAATATTATATACAGGTCGTCTTACCGCTGAGGGTATGGCAAAGAAGATGTCAGAGGTGAATGCCTTCGTTATGTGTTCTGCCATCGAGAATCATTCTAGCACACTTAAGGAGGCTATGTCCGTTGGTGTACCTTGTGTGGCTTCTTATGTAGGTGGGGTTCCTGAATATGCTCATAACAGAGAGAATTGTTTGCTTTATAGATTTGAGGATTATGAGCATCTTGCTCTCAACCTAATAAATCTGTTCCGTTCTCAGGATCTTTGCAAAAAACTGTCTATTCAGAGCCGTTTTGATATGAAAAAAAGTTGTGAGCAAAATGATTTTTATCAAATTTCAAAGGATATTTACAGAGCGATATTAAATAGATAAGATTTGCTTAAAGTAGAAAATTAGTTAATTTGTATGAGAGTAATATATTTAACAGTATTATCGTCTAAACACTTTATTAATAAGATAAGTGCTGATACTGGATTAAATCCAGGCTATGCGGGGCAAAAATTTAATCGCCTTATTGTTGAGGGATTAACCAAAAATGGTGTTGATACTAAAACGTTGACATCTAGACCAATGAACCGGCGTTTTTCAAAAAAACTGTTTTGGAATGCATCTGATGAAATAGAAGATGGAATACACTATCAGTACATCCCATTTATAAATATTCCATATATCCATCACATATGTCTTTTTATGTATACTTTCTTCTATATGCTTTTTTGGGGGAGCATAAACAGAAAAGAGAAGTTTATTCTTATGGATGTTTTGAACGTCAGTATTTGTATGGGGGCTGTATTTGCATGCAAATTAAATGGCTTACACTGTATGGGAGTTGTTACTGACATGCCTGGGTTAACGATTGGTGCATCTGGAGCTAATGATAAGAAAAGATATAGGTTCGCATCAAATATTATTCATTGGTATTTGTATTCTTTTGACAGTTATGTTCTTTTGACTCAACAGATGAATTCTATTATTAATAAGAATAATAAACCTTATATAGTAATGGAAGGTCTCTGTGATTCCAATATTCAGCCAAGCAATGTAGCTTCCTGCGATACTAGTGTAAAATCAATATTGTATGCAGGTGGTTTGCACGAACGATATGGTCTAAAAACACTTACAGACGCATTTATGTCGCTTCCAAATAGAAATTATCGGTTGATTATTTACGGAAGTGGACCATTTGTCGATGAACTAAAAGAGGATGCAGAGAGGGATTCACGAGTTGAGTATCGAGGTGTTGCTCCAAATGACGAAGTTATGAAGGCTGAGTATGCTGCATCAGTTTTGGTTAATCCTCGTCCTACGAAAGAAGACTTTACAAAATATTCTTTTCCATCAAAAAATATGGAATTTATGTCAACAGGTAGACCTTTACTGACCACAAAGTTACCTGGTATGCCCGTAGAGTACTATCCGTTTGTTTATTTATTTGAGACAGAAACCCTTGAAGGTTACAAGGTCACTCTCAAAGAAGTATTAGAGAAAGGATATGACGAACTTGAAAAAAAAGGAAGAGATGCGCAACATTGGGTTTTGAAAAATAAAAATAATATTGTTCAAACAAAAAGAATTATAGAATTATACCAGTCGACAATCTGTTAACATAATGAATATAGTTATATATTTAGGTCCTAGGACTGGCACTCTTGTGTGATGTTATCTTGAAAATGGGAGTCCGTGTGTGGGAGAAGTTCTGTTTTGTATGTTAGAGTTAGCTGATCATTTACATGATACAGCAAGATATGATGTCACTATATTTGTTGTAAGAGGGTATCGTATTAAATAAGGTGTATTTTTTTACTAAAGGGGATAGTGATGTTTGCAATGTTGTAGAAGAATTGAATACAGTTAAGTTAATTCAACAATCGAAATTTGAAATTGAAAGCGTAAAGCTTAGGTGCAAGGTAATTATATAGTTTCATAACTACATATTTTCTTGTTTTTGTGACTTTATAATAAATGCATCTCAATTTGTATGCAATGTATTTGTCGACAAACAGCTTTATGACATATATAATAGACGATGTTATTATCTACCTTCACTCATACAAAGTATCCTAATATAAAAAGAGAGGATTATCACAAAACGGTTGTATATATAGGAGTAATAATTTTCTGTAAAGGTTTTCTTGCGTTGTGTTCAATATGTAAGAGGATATCTGAAGCAAAATTACTTATACTAGGTAACAGAAAATTGTCAAAAGAAGCAGAGTTTGGAAAATTAGGAATCACATCTGTTAAATATAAGTACTCATTTGTAAAGTTATCCAAAATAATATAACCCTTTTCTATAATGTTATTTGGGGGTGTTAGTGAGGGGAAAGGAAGAAATCTTTCGAAAAGCATCCGTTGGAATTATTAATTCCTCAGACAGAACAGAGATTTTGGGAATGAAAGTAGTAAGAATGGGAGAAGCAAGATTGCTGGTTGTTACAATAGGAAAGAATGGATGTTTCGATTCAGTATAACTGGGGAACTAGAGTTACCTGGAAATAGATGATATCATATAACTTCTAACTAATCATAATTTGAACAAAAAATGGGGAGATGAAGCAAATAATAATAGTCAACGTTTTTCTGAAGTATAATTGGATTTCAATGGGATATACTCCTTGGAAATATTTATTCAAATACTCTAAGACTTAAGATGCTAAAAAACATACAGACTTTATGTAAGCAGTCAAAAAATGGCTATTGATTGAAATGGGTAACTTCGCTGCCAACCAAATTTATAGAATTATGTATAGCAGTGAAGATCTTGAAAGGTTTTACTTTCAGTACCAGACGGAGGCGTTACCCCGTGGAGAATCTCTCCAATCGTTTTGTGTCAAGAACAAAGTCCCTTATAACATTTTCCAGAAATGGTTTAAGGATACCCGCAAAAAAGTAGTTGAGGTTCAGGTTGACGGTGCTCCTGAGATTGCCCATGAAGAAAAGACTAAAATTGGTGACCGGCCTAAACCTGTATCAAGAAGCGGTAATGACAATCCCGTCCGCATATGGATAGACATCCGTATCAGTAATGGATTGCACTTGTCCCAAAAGAATTTAAGCTATCAGGACTTAGTCCGGATGATAGAGAAGCTGGAGGGTCTATGCTGAGTGTTACCGGTCTGAATCATTTTTATTATGTGCGTGACTTTACCGACATGCGTTGCAAGCACAGCCGTGTGTTGTCCATCATCCGTGAACGGCTTCACCGGGAACCCTGTGACGGGGATGTCTTCATTGTCATGTCGCGAAACCGAAGGATAGTCCGTATGTTTTCATTTGACAATCATTCATACAGCCTGTTCGAAAAGAAGTTTGTCGCGGGCTACCAGTTCATGAAAGTGGAGCGGAACGGGGCGGATACCGTTTATCGGATTGACTGGAAAGATGTGGTCCTGATACTGGAAAACCCTATAGTTAAAACATTAAAAATCAGATAATTAATATGTCTGTTTGCTTGCGGTTTTGCGATTATTTTAGTACCTTTATATCTGTAAATCAAAGGTTTAAACATGATCGAACTGCAACATATAATAGACTCAAAAAGGGAATTGTTGAGTAGGGAAACCTACTCACGAAACCCTATAAATTATAGTGAAGGTATGGCAGACGATCAAAAAGACCGGTACATACAATACCTTGCTGAGCAGAATCAGGACCTCAGGTTGACAAATGACGCCATGAAGCTTGTCTTGGAGGATTTCATGGTTCAGATGAAGGAACTGAAGGATCAGGTGTCCTCCATGCAATCGAAACAGTCCGATTTGGAAAACCGGTTATCAGAAGAGCGCAAGCTTCGCCAATCGGCTGAACGGAAGGCAAAGGCTTTTCAGGAAAGACTTGATTTTGCCAATCAGGAACGTTTTGGAGACAGGCGTCAAAGGATACACTCCAAGGCAGAAAAGAGTGCTTCTGACCGGCAAAAGGAGAAAGATGATTATGACGGTACGGACGATACACTCCGTACGGATTCTGTAGACAATAACGAATCCCGGAATGAGCCGGCCCTTCCCAGAAAGGAACGTGACCTGGGCAATCGTCCCGACGGGTATAAAACGATGGGAGTGTCCGGAGAAGTGGTAGAGCATCCGTCAGATCTGACAAAGGTTCCCGGACGTATCATTGAAAGAAGGATGGTACGTGTATTCAGTTTCCGTACCTTCCTTACGGAAGAATGTTTTGAGATGGTCCATTATGCGGAGCCTGGCAAAAAGCCGAAATGGGGTTATTTCCCCTCTGAAGGCCATCCGGAGGTGGTAACTAAGTTTGAGGGGACTAAAGCCACTCCTGAATTTCTGCAGGCCATCGCCTATGAAGTTTATGTAAAGAATGTGACCTTCGGCCTTCTTCACCAATGGCTGACGGATATGGGAATGACCATTTCTAAAAACACCTTACGCAACTGGCTTAAGAAAGGCAAGAAATACCTTGATGAACTGGTTCGTGTATTGAAGTCCGTTGCCTTGGAAAAGGACTCGGTTGTGAACTGCGATGAGACCTGGTGCAAGGTGCGCAAATATGACCGTTATAAGAAGTGTTATATCTGGGTATTGGTCAACAAGGCTCAGAAAACAGCCATTTTCTTCTATGAGGATGGCTCCCGCGGCCGTGAGGTGCTTACGGATTTTCTGGGTGATGCGGAATTGAAGAGTATCATGTCCGACGGATACAATGCTTATGTTTTTATCGGTGATGAGTTGAAATCGGCTCAGTTTAAGGATACTGTCCATCAGGTTTGTATGTCCCATGCGAATAATAAGTTCGTTAAAGCCGGTAATCAAGGAGGCGAACCGGTAGCCGAACGTTTTTCAAAGCTTTTAAAGTGGTTCTTTTCTAAAGAACATATTTATGATGAAGCCGGTCTTACTCCGGAAGAGAGGCTGCGGGAAAGGCAAAGCTTGGAAACGAAGGAACACCTGATAGAATTGCGCAGCCTGTTGGAGAGTGAACTGTCAAAGGATTCGGAATTCAGAAGCCAGTATTATACAGAAGCTCTTAATTACTTGAAGAAGTTTTGGAAGGAACTATTTGCTTTTCTGGACGATGGGGATCTTCCGATAGACAACAATCTGGCAGAACGGACCATCCGGAAGCTGACAACTCAACGCAACAATTCACTTCATTACGGTAGTGATGCAGGCGCTGAGATGGCTGCGACTTACCATAGTGTAATAGGAACGGTAAAGCTTCATGGCAGTTCTGTCTGGAACTTCATCGGAACTTTTTTCAAAAATATCTTTAACGGGTGCAGGGATTATGTTAACATGGTTCCTGACAAAATCACTTTGGCTACCAGCCAATGTTAAATTCAAAGCTAATTAATTAACAAAACTCGGTTTAGGGCACTCAAAAGTGCCCTTTCAAAGGGGGATGCCCTAAATTGAGTGCTTACCAGCGTATGACCCAACTGTACCGTTCATACAAACCACGTGGCAGATTGTATGTGTACATCACGATACGGTCGTGTGTCTCGGTTCTGTATTCAATGGAAATATAAACCCATTTCTCGATTTGAAGCTCCCGTTCCGCTCTCGCATATTCCCTAGCATATTCCATCCAGTCATCCATCCTTTCCTGTCCCATATCCTGTTTTTATGATGATATCGATTGTTTTGCCACCCATTGTCTGTGGGCTATAATATATTCCTGACGTTCTTGTTCTATCTTTTCTTCCGTTTCAGAAGTGTAACCGAGAAATTCGATATATCCGCCATTATAACCGGTCAGTTTACATTGCATGCCGGCTTCCGAAAGTTTGTCTATCCGTTTTTGTGCACTCTTGGCACTGGAATATTGTTTCGGCCAGAAATAACGTTCTCCCGTGGAGCCGTAGGCATCTTCGCCAAGAATCAGTTTCCTGGAATATCTTTGGCTTTTTATGAAGTCAAAACGAGCTTTACCCAACGCTTGACGGATAGCTTTGTGCGCAGGACCTTCCGGATGTTTGAATACCTGATGCCGGTCTTTTTCTTTGCAGACAAGTTTTGGCATCTCAACTTTGTAGGGCTGCCTGTAACTTCCTATTCCCAATGTCAGGTAGAAATTTGTATCGAAATAATCGGTCATAATGTCGCTATTATCGTAATTGTATGACATGGCAAAGTCACAGACGTTGTGCATAACCTCTTTTGCCCGATCAGTAAGGTCAGAATCCCTATCAATGTAATAATGGTTTATATCCTTATAAATGCGGCCGGACTCTTTCGTGAAAGCCTCAAAATTAGCTTTGACTAAATAGATGTTGATGGATCTGTAACCTTTTTGTGTAACCGAGAATTTATAGCGCGGATAGGTTTCCTTCAACCATTGACGGATAATCTCGATAATTTCTCCACGCATCTGTCCATCGTAATTCCTACCTTTCCACCGGTATTCGTTATATACATATTCAGTGTATTCTTTTGCCGTGGCTCCGGAATAGTCGTATTCATATCCGGTGGAAGTCACGGAAACATCCGGCTTGTCTTTCCAAACCTCAAAGAGCCTTTCAAACTCGGTGTTCACCTGTTGCATGATTGCCGTGTCTCCACCTTTGTCCGGGTGGTGTTGCAATGCCAGACGGCGGTACTCCTTCTTCAAGTCCGCCAGACTTCGTATGTTCTGAAAATAAGTCATGACAGTAAGTTTTTATGCCCCTGCGAGGCGGTTGATAAAATATTCCTGATAATCGAGGTCAAGGCCGAGATTGCTGCACGCCATCTCTATGTCATCTTCCCTCAAATCGTCCACTTCCTGCAATTCGCGCAGGTATCTGATTTCGGAGTCCAGGTATTCCTGCGCTTCCGTCTGACTGCAACTGCATGAGTTGCTGATCAGTTCAATAATGTTTGTCTGCATATCATTCATTGTTAAAGTTATATTCATTATAAATTTTTCGTTTACATTCGTAATCCCGACTATTCCACCATTGGCCTGCCACATCGACAAATGCCTGCGGACTTTTGGAAGGTGGATAGTCACAGGCTTTCAATCCTGTAATCAGTTCTATTAACTTGATATCGCACGAGTTCCACCAATCCTGCATTTCCTGTTTGAAATCCATTAGGGTGCAATGTCCGTGATGCTCCTTACATTCATCACACCATTCTCCTGTACAATCATCTCCGGCATCGCTTATATATTCTCCGGTATTGGCATCAACCCATGCTGTAACCTCAATTTGCATGGAACCGCATACCTCACATACATAAATGTCGGAATCATCCGGTTCTTTTCTGAAAGCCCTCCCGTCATAAAGTGTGACGGCACGCTCAACAAGAAGTTTCTGATAGTTTTCCGATAATTCGGCAAAGAACCGTTCCGCCGCACCGAATATGGCTTTGTCTGCCAATGCAGACCATTTGTCCCAAAAGTGCCGGTACTTGTCTCCGAATACGGTTTTGCATTCTTCCATACTCCACGCGTTCCACATATAGTAGAAGAAACTGGAGACGGCATTTTCCGCTTGATATTTCATTTTATCGTTATTTAAGGTTATACATTCTTGCAAAATGGTTGGCCACCGCCGGAATACGTTTTTTGTAATAGGGTTGGTTGTCCTTGCACCTGTCTGCAAATTCCCGTTTGTTTTTGAATGGTTCGTGCCAACTTTGCCCGTCCATAATCATTGCCACCTGCGGTTTCAGTTCTTCTATGAAATCGCCTACCGTCCATCCTTCCCAGATCTGTCTGTCCATATTTGTTACTGTTGCCATATTTCCGAATTTTAACTGTTTATTGAATATTGAAATATCGTTTTACTGCTTCATACATTTCATTAAGCCAGTCTATGTTTTTTGTGCCGAGTTCAAACGGACTGTAACATTCCACTTCATCACCGCTTTCTCTCTCTTCTGCAATAACGGTCAGGCTGTTATCCGTTACTCGGAGTCCTGTTACCCTGCATTCGTAAGGGGCACCGTTCTTGTTGAACCATATCACCCAGACCGGATCATCATCCTCTTCCTGTAACCGGATTTCTTTCATACAGTGGGTATAGAGCAACTGCCGGATTGATTCAACAATATCCTTGCGCAGTTCCTCTATCCTGTCACCAAATACCAACATGGGAGATTTGTCACCTTTCTTCCTTGTGGAAAGAATCTGTAAATCCGGATGACACCCGAAGTTCCAGTCCGACACTTCATCGTCATCCCGTGTTGTGTGGATATTGCCTCCCAGTACCAGACCGCAATCTTCCGTCACCATTGTTTCCGCTTCTTCGCGGCTTTCTGCCGCCACTGTGTAGGTACCCTCGAAGATGTACCTTACTTTCACATTGTACTTTGCCATAATTTTTATGATTTAATTATTTATACTTGATTTACCATTAAGAGACTATGCCGACCGGATTGTTGAAAAAGGAGTCGTCAACCCCATACACATGTCGGATTGAATATTCATATTTGGAGCGTTCGTAGTCCAGGCGGAAACGGAAACCATGACAACCCTTGCCTTCCAGTTTCAACCGTACATCCTGTTTCAATTCCATTTCAAGCAGACTGCCACCACCGAATACGGAACTGAAAAGTCCGCAGCAGTTGCCTTTGGGGATGATGACTTCCTTCAGCGAGAAATCGGCGTCATACAATTCTTTCAGGCTTACCTTGCCGATGTATGTCAGTAGGTTCGCACCGCAACAGGAGTTGATGAGTTCCTCGTAGAATTGTTCGTATGAGACCTGTTCCTTGCCGTTCCGGCTTCTGCGGTGCGGGAAACGCCCGTGTGTTTTGTACCCGTGTTCAGTCAGGATTTTCTTCACTTTTGCAGGATTGAGATTCAGGCTGTCTACCATGTCCCCAAAGTAGGATTCCTCATAGCTGTAACCGCCTTGCGATTCAAACCAGTTGGAGTTGATGCAGTCATAGTCAGACAGCATCTCCACACGGACGGGTATGTCATCCGTATGCCTTATCAATTCCGCCATCACATTCGAGTCATTGCGGCTGTAAATCTCATCACGTATCTCATCCTCATGTTCATTAAAGAAGGCATCCACATCCTCTTCGTCAAAGTCATTGAAGACGGTACATTCCTCTTTCAATTTCGCGACAATTTCACAGACAGCCTCCCATTCGGCATCAGTGTACCACATGTCTGTTTTTTCCCACAAATGCTCACGGCTCTTGCTGTCAATACATTGTTGAATCAAGTCGTGATGATTGTCGAGGTTGTCGTCATAATCCGTCCATATCAGCGTGTAGGACGGCTCCATCTGGGACTTGACGAAATCCAATGTCAATGTTTTCTGTTTATCCATTTCTGCTACCTGTGTACGGCAGGGTTCATTTTCCCGTACATACCGTTAAATGACAGAAGCGACCTTCCGGCCGCCTCTGTGTCTTTCCATTATCCATACAGTTCTTTCACTATCCCGTCATATTTTTCCTTTGTCATTTCCGTATTCCGGTTGAAGTGGAAATATGCCGTGTACCTGTATCCTGTTTTCGGTTCCCCTCCGCATTGCCGTATCGCCATATCTATTTCCCATTCGATATCACCAATGCCGAGAGATATGCTTGTATTCCGCAACAGGCATCCGGCAAGTTTCAATGCGGAATCCTTCTTGTCTTCCTTGCAAAGCCTGTCGAAAGCCATCAATGCGATTTGTCGGTTTGAAATCTTCATATCTTCCATCATATTTCAATCTGTTTAAGTCAGACAATTCCGGTAAGTTGCTTGAATCGTGCAACTATTTCATTACATTTGCCTTGGGCAAGTACCTCATATTTTTGGCAAACGGCACAATGTTCCTTCCAAGGTTTGCCTTTAAGTTCGTACTCGTATGATGTCATTACCAGTTCCGGATATTCTTCAAAAAGGATTTTGAATGCTTTTTTCCATTTGCGTCCCTGCCACGAACCGCTTGCCATTAATTTTATGAATTCAAACATCTGCTGATCCGAGTTTACATCCAACCCATAAAAATGGTCTGTTGTCGGCCACGCATTGTTGGAATGTTGCCAAGTCTCTATCTGCTTGGTTTGGGCATTGTATGCCATTCTTGTAATTATCTGGTGACTCATATTGATATGATTTAGTTCATTACCGTATTATTCCTTTCCCTGTCACGACTTGCCAGCATCCCGAAATGGATACTGAATATACGCTGGCTGAAGCAAAGCGGCGAGTTGTATTCCATACGTTGCCACAGCGTGAAATGGTTGTCCGAGTAAGACCACCGGAAATGTCCCGACAGAGAACCGAAAGCTGGATTAGTATTCCGTCCAATGAGCATTATGTTCACGTCCATAATATTGTTGGCTGTCAGAATGATATTCAGGATTTCCACGAAGGCCATCTGTGCGAAACGGTCTGTCGGTAGGACAGGTCCGAGAAAATTGATATTCATAAGCGTATATTTTTAATCGTAATTGTCATCGAACACCTCGAAACGGGGAATGCCCGTATCGAAATAATTGTTTGATATGCCCGGATAGTACAACAAGCTGTCATCTCCGCTGTCCGGGCAAGGCTCATCGTCGATATAAGACGTATTCCCGAAAAGTTCGATATAATGCGCCACTAACAGGTGAGGGGCATCCGTACAGATGTCGTACCCGTAACGGGCGCACCATTCAAAAAAGCAATCCTTGTCAGTATCTTCCAACTGTTCCATCGCTTCCCTTATCTCGAAGAAGTTGGGACATATCCACTCCTTGTTGATGAGCGAGTCCGGAATGTCCTCCCATCTCATGTATCTGTACTCCGGTACTGCCTCTTCCGGGAACAGTTCGGAGCAAGTGCAAAGGAATTCTCCCATGTCACCGAAATCGGACATTTGTAGCAGGTTGTCTTTTTCCTGCCTTATGTCTATAAGATGTTGCGTGGTCACTGCCACTTCTGCCTGATTCAAGTCCATAATATTCTTATTGCAGTTTATGATGTGGAACCGGGGATTTCATTCCATAGGCTTATAAAGGTCCGTTCCCCGGCAGTGCAGGGTTTTTCAGGAAAATACCGGAGCCTCCGGTGAGGATGATTTTCCTGAAAACCGCTTGCGGCCTGACCTTGCTCTGCCAATAAGGGACGGGCTACCTTTGCCTATGGAATGGAATCTTCGGTTTCTCATAAGTTTCTTCATTTTATCAGTTCATTATACGCTGGCTTCCCCAGCTGATGTGTATCTTGCCTTCGCTGTCACGTTCTCGGACCAGCAGGCTCTCGATAACGGACATGGTGACGTCGAATTCCTCGAAGATTTCAGACTGGTCTTTCACTTCTCCGGTCTTGATGAACTCGTTCAGCCGCTCTTTGGTAAGCACCAGCGCCATCAGGTTCTGCTCCACGGAGTCCTTGTAGGTGACATAATGCACATCTTTCAGTTCTTTGGAATCGAGACGTATGAAACGGAAATAGAATTGTTCCATCTTAGGGATGTTCCATTGGAGCGATTCGAGTATCACATCGTTGCAGGTGGGTATATTCACCGAACTGCTCAGGCTCTGCTGCGTGCAGACCAGTATGCCGTTGATAGTGGAGTCAAACTCCTTTACGATGCTTTGCCGTCTCTTGAACGCCACGTCACCCTTGACCACGAATATGGGACGGTCAGGAAAACATTCGCGAAGACGGCTCTCGTAAAGGTCGAATGCGGCTATGGACGTGCAGCCGAGAGCCACCTTGCCTAGAATTTTCCGTATCAGTTTTTCGATGTACTTTGTCTTGTTCGGAATCCCGTCACCGGAATAACCTTCTATCAGGTGTGGAACGGAACAGGCCTTGATGAGCAGCTTGATTTGCCGCATAAGCCGGAGTCCGGCATCTTTCTTGGCATCACCTGTGCTGTTGTAATACAGCTCGCAGATGCGACAGAACTCCTCGATGATGACACGGTAAACCTCACGCTCACCATCGGACGGGTTGACGGTATGTGTCCGTATCTTGTATTTCTCTCCGGCGAAATCCCTGAACTTGCGTGTAATGACTGTTTTCCCGATAAGCTCGGCCAATTCCTCCTTGTTATAGACATCCTGATTCTGCTTCTCTATGCCGAACACGGTGGATTTTCCCGGACAGTGACAGGCACGGAAAAGTACATGTCCCCTGAAAGCCGGGAACGGTTCGCCATAGCGTGGGTTGTTCTCTTCCTCTATTTCCTTGTCCCTGTTCTCGTGGTACACCCGGTCACTCCAGCAAATCATATTGATGGAGTTGTTATACAGCAATTCGAACTGGCTGTAAAGTTCCGCGATGTTGTTACGGGTGGTTGTGCCCGTGTCGAGTATCTTGTACTTGAGACGGCGGAAGAGACTAAGGATATGCCTTGTACGCTGAGATGACGGGTTGGTTATCTCGTCCGACTCATCAAATACGAGGCACAGTTTTCTTGAACTGTGTTTGACAAACCTTGCCACTCCACGTTTCAGTTTGCCGAGCATGGAAGTGGAGATAACGAGGAACACGCCTTCCGGCACCGTTTCCATGTCGGTATTGCTCCTTACCACCCGGAACTTTTCCCTGTTTATCGAAAGAAAGGGTATCCATGTCATGTTGGTGGCGATGGCAGGAGCCAGTATGATGGCATTCCGTACTTTGCGGAATTTGAGCAGGTATCTGGCACGGTGGTACACGGCGGCCGTCTTGCCCGAACCTTGCTGCCAGTTCAGCAGTGCGTGGCGTTTCTGCAAGACAAGATTCAGGTCGTGCTTCTGGAGAGCGGTGAACTCGCATACGTCTCCATCCTTATTAATGAAAGTCATGCGGTCGAGGTATTCTGCCAACCGGGCGTCAGGTTTCATGTCTGCAAACTGCCGGTTCTGGATTTCGTATTGCCTGCGTTTCCTGCGGATCAGTTTCTCGGCAGCACGAATTTCACGCATGTTCTTCTCTGTAGGGAACTCCGGTACAGGCAATTCGGCACGTTCCAGTACGAGGTCATTGATACTTGCCGCCTTGTGCGAAACCTTGTCCAACAATCTCGGAGCGTATTGCTTCAGTTTGAAACCGTATGATGTCTTTACCAATGCCACTTCCTTGCGTGGCACGACATTCTGTGAGGAGATGTACCTACGGATGACGGCAAGCACTTTATTCGTGGTCAGTTTGTTCTTTTCCCATTGGGCCACTTGTTCCCTCGTGGCATTCTCCGGTGGTTTCTGGTTGCGGAACTTCGTGACCAACGCCTCTGCCTTGTCGATATGCTTGTTCAGTTTGGCATGTACCTTCAGTTCGTACATGTACTTGGCGAGTTTGTACTCGAACAGTTCAAGTTCTGCCTTGTCGATTCTGTTGGTTTCACGTATCAGGTCAAAACGCAGCCTGTACTTTATCGCCCTTGCCTCGCTGATGCGTTTTTTCAATTCTTCCGTCGTTATGAATTCCTCCGCGTTATATGCCTGCATCTCAATATGGAGTGACTTGCGGAGGAACACCATGATTTTCGTGCTGAAGTCTTGGACTCCGACAGAGGCAAAAGCTGACGGAGATAATTTCGTCTGACCTACGAATGAGAAATTGCTGTTTATGTTGGCTACCCGTGTCTTTTCCCAGAATTCGTTCTGCATGAACGAGCAGGGTACGATGACCATCAGTATTCCTGCCGGATTAAGTACGTCATAAGCCTTGTCCATATAGTATTCTTGCGATAATCTATAGTCGAATTTCAAGTTGAAGGGAGGATTGCCGATGACAATATCGAAGCGTTGTTCCGGGTAATATTGCCGGATGTCACATTTTTCGATATGCGCATCAGGATAGAGGTATCGTGCCACGCTGGTGGCTTTGCCGTCTATGTCGAAGCCGTAAGCGTTATGCAGGTTGGGCAGGTGGTTGAAAAAATTGCCCATACCACAGCACATGTCGAGGATCATCTCGGAAGAGGTTGGACACAGCATATCCACCATGTCCCGGCATATTTCATGTGGGGTGAAGAACTGTCCCATCTCGAACTCCTTCTTCGCTTCGGCATACTCGTGATAGTTGGCAAAATCGGACTGCCTGAGGTTGTGCAGTCCTCCGATGCCGGTGTAGCAGTTATAGACGCTCTCTGCCGGAATGAGGTCCTTGCCTGAGTCTATGGCGAAAAGTATCTTCTCGTTGACCTCGGCACGCATATCTTGCGATATCTGTTGGGGAATAATGGCATACATGTTTTATCTGTTATTGCTGTTGAAAATAAAAACACCCCGCAAGGATTGACTTACGGGGTGCTGTTGGTTTCTTCTCATGGTCAGTTTTCTCTTAGAGTGATTTCGTCAAGACGGAGCCGTTTGAAGCACTTCTCGGCTGCCGAGCTGTCCTTGAAACGGACATCGATACGGCCGTTCTTGTAGAACCGGATTTGCTCGGCATTGGTCGTGGTAAGGTCGTACCAGTCGGTGACGGAAATGTCGTTGTCATCAAAACGGATGATCATTTTTGAATTTCCGTTCAGTATGTCATCCGCACCATAGGCAATGCCGGCACACAGAGTTTCCAACTCACCGCCGTATCCGTAAGAGATTCTGTTCTTTTGGCTGTATTGCATGGAAAACTCGTCGAAGCGGATAATTTCCGGAAAGATTATCTTGTCTTTCTTCAGTTCTGTCTTGACCTTGCTCCAGTATGCCGGTCTGACAACTTTGCTCAGGCGTGCAAGTAGTTCTTCCACGGCCGTTTCTCGGAAACTCTTGCCGCCAAGATGTTCTATGACAGCATCCACGTATGTCTCATAAACCGGACGGAAACCCATTGGAAGGATCTTCTCGTCTATTTTATGTTCAGGAACAGATACATTGTAAGTTCGGTTAAAATAAGCAATGATACGATTGGCAAAGTTCGCGTTGGCGTTGCGATTCTTATCCACCAGATCGTTGAGCAGGTCAAACGGCTTGAACTCGTTGTGCGAGTAGTCATCCCTGTCGTTATGGTAAGTGTAGAAATCACGCATGGAAACCTTTCCGTTCTCCTCGTAATGGAACTTCCGCTCGGTTTGGTACCGTTCCGCCTCCTCTTTGAAGATGGCATACCAGCGGTCTATCTGGTCAAGTGTCTTGTAAAGCATTTCCTGCTGATTCTGGCAATAGATCCGGTCTTGTTCCGTAATCTTGTCATCGTTTCCCACTTGTACGCTCAGGATACCGGAAAGCAGGTCGGGAGCGTTACCTGCATTGGTTGCTGTTGTCGTTTGCATATCTGTTTAATTTGAATGTTATAAATTATCAGGCTTGATTCGGTAGAAATAGGTGATGTGCTTTTCCATGTCCTTGACTATCTTGACCTGTTCATAATAGAAGTTGAGCCTCCGTTTTTCGATCGTGGCATCAATCTTTTCCCATTCGGAGAGAGGAAGAAAGACATATTCGCGACGGAAGCACCATACCACAATCTGGTTTTCCCAATTCCCCTTGAATACCGTTCCCTCGTAGTCCTTTAGAAATTGTTGGAATTCAGCTTCGTCTCCGAACGCCGCATCAAAACCTTGATAAAGATTTCTTGCTGATCCGTCTGCATCTTTGGTGAGGTAGAATTTCCGGTAGGTCTCGGTTGTAAAATCTCCGTACTTAGGATTGGGTTCGGCATAGAACCATAACGGTACTTTAGCCAAAAATGTCACTGCACCGTTGGCACATGCCCTGCAATGTCCCCAGTCCTTGAACGCTCCTTCTGTCCATTTCAGAAATTTCATGTTCTTCGGATTTACGGAGTGGAACGCACCTCCGCTTACACTCAGACGGATATTTCCGTCCTCTTTCCACACGAAAGGTACATACGGCTGTTCGCATATGGAAAGATGCCCTTTCTTTGTATGATGTAAGTTCTCAATGAGGGCATTGCCGTAATAATCCCCATGTTCGGTTACATAAATCAGTCTGTCGCCGATTTGTGGTGTGGACTCCGAGCGTGTCCGTTCTATGAGTTCCACGTAATTGTTGGCCATATCCACATCTTTCTGTGTCACCCCATGTTCATGGTCGTATGAAACATTCCATTCCTTGAGCGTTTCAATACTGTACTTTTCCTTTGTTGCCTGTTGTTGCATAACATTTTCTTTTTTGTTAGTCCGTCTTTTCGGGGCCGGAGTTCCCGTAACTACAGGCTATAAAAGGTCGTGTCCCGTGCATGCAAGGTTGACGGGAAAAATACCGCAAGCCCTCCGGGCGAGGATGATTTTTCCACGACACCCGGAGGGCTTGACCTTGCTTGTACGAGCAGGACACGGGTTACCTTTGCCTGTGAGTTACGGAGAACTCGGCTACGATAGAGCAGTTTTAGGATTTGGATTTTTTATTAAATAACCAAGAGATTATATGTGGAAGATTGTCGCGTTAAAGAAAAAAAAGCTACCTTTGTAACAAGAAAAGAGTTGTTTGAAAGCGTGATAAACATGGTGTTCTACAGAAGCTTACCGATTTCTTATCCATTGCCCATACTTCACGCGGATCCTTTTAATCTGTTTGTAGCCAAATAAATAACTTCTGACTACATCAAATATACAAAATAAAAAGTCGTTTGTCAAGTATTCCAGAAGAAAAGCAGATTATTCACGCACGGCTGAGATAATAAGGGGACTATCAGTAAGCTTCACTGACGTGTTGCATTTTCCAGCTCAAAAATGAGAAAAATTCAGATTTGAGATATTCGTAAATTAGTGATTACCAATAACGGGATTTCCCCTCATGCCGCAGTGGCATGGGTAGGAGAATCGAACGACTAATTCAAAGCTTAAATGAAAAAGCCGTGATTTCCTCATTTTCAAATTTCAAAGTGAAAAGAATTGGTTCAAACTTTTTATAATACCTACATATGATTAACGTCTCAACTCTTTTTCATTTCTTTTGGGTATTTTTCCACATTTCAGTTCCCCGTACCTTTGCAACTGAAAAATTTATTAATCATTATCTATCAATATTAAGTATGAAAATTTTAAACTTTTGGACAGTTGCTCTTATGGCACTATCATTTTCAACAACATTTGTTTCTTGCGGTGACGACAACGATATAAATCTTGCAAAGGAAATTGCCGGCACTTATAATGGATATTCAGTCGGTGAATGCGATATGTTCTCAGACTATTTGTTGGGCGATCAATCCAGCGCAACAATAACCGGTAACGAAGACGGTAGCATTAATTTGGTATATAAATCCGGTTCAGGTGATTTCCGCCTGAATAATTTAAAACTTTCCTCGAAATCTTTCAGTGGTTCAGGTGAAGTGGTGATGTCCATGGGTAGTGGCACAGGTAGTAGTTATAACTACACACTGGAAGGTAGTGTAAATGAATCCAAAGTGTTAACCTTGAAGACTAATGTAGATATTCCGACACCCATGGGAGAAATGGAAATCGTGTTCATGCAAGGAGAAACACCGATAACTTATAATATAGCTGCTACCTATCAGTATAACAGTTCATTGTCTATCAGTGTTGGAGATACATCCTACGGCACAACTGATGAATGTAAAGCTGTTATCAAACGTGTATCGGACACAACGGTAGACATTACTTTAAGCGGTTTCGCTAACTTGTCAGGTGCCGGTGGTCATATGAGTTTAGGTAATTTCACTATTAGTGGAGTCAATGTAACAGCCGGAGCAAACGGAACCTATTCACTCAGCCTGGGAGAATATGAATCTACCGACAGCAATGGAAAAGCTATCACAGGAGAAAGCCTGAGCGGCACAATCGCAGCAGACGGTACTGCTACTATTAACACTGACTTCAAGCCAGGTAGTATGCCGATAGCTATTTCCACAGTATTTACAGGAAGTGATACAGCAAATGCAGAATAAACAATCTAAATGAAAGAAATGAAAAGAAGCAATAACACTATTTTTAAATATACAATGATACTGGGAGCGGCTATGTCGCTCTCAGCTTGTAATGGATTATTTGAGAATATTTATGACGCCCCCACAGAAACTGAAATGGAAATCAAAGAAAATAGTTTCTCACAAATCAAAACTGTTGAGTACACAGAGTGGGCATATATTGATTTTTCCGGTCGTAAAGTTACCACAGTCAAAATCGGGAAAGAATATGAAAGCGAAATACCCGATAATTGGGATATCGCCATTCATCGCTATGATATAAAAACGAATGAAGGGGCAGCTTACCAAACGAGCTACACAAGTTTTGATGCCCTGAAAGCAAACGGAAAATTGCCTGATGACAAAGACTTTGTTAAAGATGAATGGACAACGGACAAGATTGCTATTGATATGTCCGGCATGATGGAAGGAAATATTGTCTATACCGACTCTTATTATAACAGTGTCCTATCCACCTGGCTGAATGTAGATACTTCGACTATGCCACCTATCTACACAATGTCCAATCAGGTCTACCTGATACGACTGAAAGACAACACCTATGCAGCCATTCGTTTTACCAACTATACCAATGCCAAAGGTATAAAGGGATACATCGACTTCGACTTCCTATATCCATTTGATTTCGAAAAAAATAACTAAGAAAACAATAACAAAGAATGAAACCTACATTTATAATATTACTATTTTCCTTTATAGCAACTTGCTCCACATTTGCACAACAATCCAGTAATTATGTCAGCGGACGTGTAACTGATACAAACGGGGAACCCCTTCCCGGCGCCACAATCTCTATAAAAGGAAAAGGAACTGGAGCCGTCACCACATCCGACGGAACATACACATTGCAACTGCCCGGAACTGGCTCGTATATCATTACCGCCTCTTACGTAGGTTATCAAACTGTAGAAAAGAAATTCACAACGGACGAAAACAAAAAACTAAGTTTCCGTCTATCCGAAAATCAATTTGACTTAGGAACGGTAGTAGTTACCGGTACCCGTACTCCCAAACTGCTGAAAGATGCACCTATCATTACACGGGTGATTACCTCGGAAGATATTAAAAAGGTAAATGCCAATAATGTAGCCGACTTGTTAAAGACTGAACTTCCCGGCATTGAATTCACTTTTGCTATGGACCAGCAAACCTCTATCAATATGCAAGGCTTCGGCGGAAACTCTGTATTATTTCTTGTAGACGGGGAACGTTTGGCCGGTGAAACGCTAAATAACGTAGACTACGACCGTCTGAACCTTGATAATGTAGAACGCATCGAGATTGTGAAAGGTGCAGCATCCACCCTTTACGGTTCAAGCGCTATCGGAGGGGTTATCAACATCATTACACGCGAATCGGATGACCCATGGAATTTAAATCTTAATTCACGCTTCTCCGAGCACAATGACCATCGATATGGCGGTACTGTGGGATTCAATGCAGGTAAATTCAACAGCCTGACCAATGTACAATATAATAATGTAGATACGTATGGCGTAGATAATCCGGGAGATTTCTCAACTGTATTCGGAAGCCGAGTATGGAACTTCAAGGAACGGCTGATCTATCACCCATTGGAAACACTAAAACTGACCGCAAGAGCCGGGTATTATTTCCGTGAACGTAATAAACCGGGAGACACTCAAGACAGATACCGGGATTTCAACGGTGGGCTAAAAGCAAATTATACATTCAACACATTAAGTAATCTTGAAGTCGGTTACACTTTCGACCAATATGACAAAAGTGATTACCAGGTACTCTATAAAAATGATGTACGTGATTATAGCAATGTGCAGCATAATGTACACGCTCTTTATAATTACACTTTCAATGAAAAACATACGTTGACTGTCGGAGCCGATTACCTTCGCGATTATCTGATGTCTTACCAATTCACTGATAACGCTAACTATATCATGCATACAGCAGATGCTTTCGGACAATTCGACTGGAATCCGACTGAAAGACTAAATGTAATCGCCGGATTACGGTTCGATTATTTCTCCGATTCCAATGTTCGTCATTTATCCCCGCATTTGGGAATGATGTATAAGATTGGTAACTGTTCATTGAGAGGTTCTTATTCACAAGGATTCCGTTCACCGACTTTAAAAGAAATGTATATGGTGTTCAATATGGCAAACATGATGATGATTTATGGAAATCCTGATCTTAAATCAGAAACAAGCCACAACTTCTCCCTGTCTGCCGAGTACACAAAAAACCGTTACAATTTTTCTGTAACAGGATATTATAATCTGGTACACAACCGTATTAACACAGTTTACAGCGATGATCCCAAAGGACAAATATATACCAATACCGACAAAGTGGGCATTGCAGGAGTGGACGCTAACATCTCTGCCAAATACCCCTGTGGATTAGGATTTCGTATGTCATACACTTACATCCATGAATTTATGCGTGACGGGCAGAAAAAATTCACAGATACGCGCCCGCATACGGCAACTGTAAGAGTAGACTGGGGCGAAAACCTAGATAAAGTAGATTTCAATTATTCACTCAACGGACGCATCTTGTCAGAAGTAAAAACAAACGTATACAACGATAGCTTCAACAACCCTGCTGCCGGAAGCACTGCTGTTACGTACCCGGGATATATGATTTGGGATTTAACCTTCTCGGTGGGAGTATTCAAAGGTGTGAATATGAATCTGGCTATTAATAACTTGTTTAACTATGTACCGGATTATTATTATTTCAATTCACCCACTACGACAGGAGCTAATCTGACACTAGGTCTTTCGTTGGATATAGATCGGTTCTTCAAAAAATAAACAACAATAAAACTACATACAAAGCTAAAAATAAGAGAAATGAAAAAGAAAAGTAAAATCATCTTAGGTGTGTGCATCGTTGCAGCCGTCCTGATAGGCATATCTATCTGGAATGCCTGGTTCAGCGCCACAAAGATTGCTTTCGTCAACTTCCAGACCATACAGCAGGGAAGCATATCGAAAGCAAATGACAATTCATTCATCAAACTCAGCGAAGTATCGCTTGCCAACCTCGACCGCCTGTCAAATTATGATATGGTATTTGTTAACGGCATGGGACTGCGTATCGTTGAAGAACAGCGTCAGCAAATACAGCAGGCAGCAGACAAAGGTGTCCCTGTGTACACATCAATGGCCACCAATCCTACCAACAATATCTGTAACCTCGATAGTGTACAACAGAATCTGATACGCCGCTATCTGAGCAATGGCGGAAAAACAAACTACAGGAATATGTTGAACTACATCCGTAAAGCCATTGATGGAAAAACATATTCCACAACTGAAATGGAAGACCCGGTAGAAAGGCCGAGCGATATGTTGTATCATGCCGGAATCAGTAATCCGGACGATGAGCTGGAATTTCTCACAGTTACCGACTATGAGAAATTTATGAAAGACAACAACCTCTACAAAGAAGGAGCTCGAAGAATTATAATTACCGGACAAATGGCAGATGCTACCGACCTCATCAAAGCTCTCGAAAAAGAAGGCTACAACGTTTATCCGGTTCAGTCAATGACAAGATTCATGTCGTTTATTGATGAAGTGCAGCCTGACGCTGTTATTAATATGGCTCACGGACGCATGGGGGATAGAATGGTAGATTATCTGAAAACTAAGAATATTCTGCTTTTTGCCCCACTCACGATCAACAGCCTTGTGGATGAATGGGAAAACGATCCGTTGGGTATGTCCGGTGGTTTTATGTCACAAAGCATTGTGACACCGGAAATAGATGGCGCTATCCGCCCCTTTGCCCTTTTTGCACAATATGAAGACAAAGAAGGATTACGCCACTCATACGCCATTCCCGAACGACTGAAAACATTCGTTTCCACTATCAACAACTATCTGAATCTGAAAACAAAGCCTAATAAAGACAAAAAGGTTGCTATCTACTATTACAAAGGACCGGGACAAAATGCCTTGACGGCTGCCGGAATGGAAGTAGTACCTTCGCTCTACAATCTCTTGCTTCGCATGAAACAGGAAGGTTATAATGTGTCAGGACTTCCTGCCAATGCACAAGAACTTGCAAAAATGATACAAGCACAAGGTGCAGTATTCAACTCGTATGCAGAGGGAGCTTTTGACGAGTTCATGAAAAACGGAAATCCAGAATTAATTACAAAAGAACAATATGAAAGCTGGGTGAAAGAATCGCTTCGTCCTGAAAAATATGCAGAAGTCGTTGCTGCCGACGGAGAGTTTCCCGGAAACTATATGGTCACTTCGGACGGATGTTTGGGCGTAGCCCGGTTACAGTTCGGTAATATCGTGTTAATGCCACAGAATGCAGCAGGAAGTGGAGACAATTCTTTTCAGGTAGTTCATGGAACGAACGCTGCTCCTCCGCATACTTATATCGCTTCTTATTTATGGATGCAGCACGGTTTCAAAGCTGATGCACTCATTCATTTCGGAACACATGGCAGTTTGGAATTCACTCCTAAAAAACAAGTTGCCCTATGCAGCAATGACTGGCCGGACCGTCTGGTCGGAGCTGTTCCTCACTTTTATCTCTATTCTATCGGAAATGTAGGTGAAGGAATGATGGCAAAACGCCGTTCGTATGCGACACTGCAATCTTACCTTACTCCTCCTTTCCTCGAAAGTAGCGTGCGCGGTATCTATCGTGAGCTTATGGAGAAAATCAAGATTTACAATAACTCCGCAAAAGAGAATAAAGAGCAGGAATCGCTGGCCATCAAAGCATTGACAGTAAAAATGGGAATCCACCGGGATTTAGGTCTGGACAGCATCACCAACAAGCCTTATACAGAGGATGAAATCGCCCGTGTAGAAAACTTCGCCGAAGAATTGGCCACAGAAAAAATCACCGGGCAACTTTATACTATGGGTGTTCCGTATGAACCGGAACGGATTACTTCTTCTGTTTACGCAATGGCAACAGAACCTATCGCATACAGCCTTTTGGCTCTTGACAAGCAACGTGGAAAAGCAACGAACGCTATCAACAAACACCGGAGTCTTTTTACACAGCAATATCTAAATCCTGCCCGCCAGTTAGTAGAAAAGCTGATAACCAATCCTGCACAGGCAACAGACGAACTGATCTGCCGTACTGCCGGAATTACTCCTCAGGAACTGGCTAAAGCACGCCAAATAGAAGCTGACCGGAATGCTCCGAAAGGAATGATGGCGATGATGATGGCTGCCGCAGCCAAACAAGATAAAGATGATAAGAACAAGACAATGGGAGGACATCCTGCACAGCAAAGTGAAAAGTCCCTTCATGGGAAAATTCCCGAAAGCATGAAAGAAGCCATGAAGAAAATGGGCACTAACATGGATCCGGGAAAAGCTCCTAAAGAGTATAGCAAAGAAGATATAGAGTTTTCTTTGGCTGTCACAGAAGTGGAACGCACTATTAAGAATATAGGAAACTATAAAAATGCACTTTTGACAAGTCCTGAAGAAGAACTGGCTAGTCTGATGAATGCATTGAAAGGAGGCTACACCACCCCTACCCCGGGAGGTGACCCCATAGCTAATCCGAATACATTGCCTACCGGACGCAATATGTACGCTATCAACGCTGAAGCGACTCCTACTGAATCGGCATGGGAAAAAGGGATTGCTTTAGCCAAACAAACGATTGATACGTACAAACAACGTCATAACGATTCTATACCACGGAAAGTAAGCTATACACTCTGGTCCTCCGAGTTCATCGAGACCGGGGGAGCAACGATTGCTCAAGTCCTTTATATGCTTGGTGTAGAACCTGTTCGTGATGCTTTCGGCCGTGTCAGCGATTTAAAATTGATTCCTTCGGCAGAACTGGGTCGTCCGCGTATTGATGTGGTAGTTCAGACCTCCGGACAACTTCGTGACCTTGCCGCCTCCCGTCTTTTCCTGATTAACCGTGCGGTAGAAATGGCTGCCGGTGCCAAAGATGATAAATACGAGAACCAAGTAGCGACAAGTGTAATTGAGGCTGAACGGGTATTGACAGAAAAAGGATTGAGTCCGAAAGACGCCCGGGAGATTTCAACTTTCCGCATATTCGGAGGAATAAACGGTATGTACGGTACCGGTATTCAGGAAATGGTGGAATCCGGTGACCGTTGGGAAAATGAATCGGAACTTGCTACTACCTATCTCAATAATATGGGAGCTTATTACGGTAGTGAAAAGAACTGGGAAGTTTTCCAAAAATTTGCTTTTGAAGCAGCATTGACACGTACAGATGTAGTAGTACAGCCACGTCAAAGCAATACTTGGGGTGCCTTAAGCCTTGACCATGTATATGAGTTTATGGGAGGCATGAATCTTGCCGTTCGCAATGTGACCGGTAAAGATCCGGACGCTTACCTCAGCGACTATCGCAATCGTAATAACATGAAAATGCAGGAACTTAAAGAAGCTGTCGGTGTAGAAAGTCGTACGACTATTCTCAATCCGGTCTATATTAAAGAGAAAATGAAAGGAGGAGCTTCTTCCGCAAGTGAATTTGCAGAAGTTATCACCAACACTTATGGTTGGAATGTGATGAAACCTGCCGCCATTGATAAAGAACTTTGGGATAATATCTATAATGTATATGTAAAAGACGAGCTTAACCTGGAAGTAAAGAAATACTTTGAACAACAGAATCCTGCCGCTCTCGAGGAAATGACGGCTGTCATGCTCGAAAGTGCCCGCAAAGGATTATGGAAAGCCAGCGAAGAACAAGTAGCAGAATTGAGTAAGTTACATACGGAGATAGTCAACAATTATCGTCCGTCCTGTTCGGGCTTCGTCTGCGACAATGCAAAACTACGCGATTATATTGCTTCTAAAGCAGATGCGCCAACAGCAGCACAATACAAAGAGAATATCTCCAAAATCCGTGAAGCAAAAGCAAGCGGAAATGACAAAGGAGTAGTGATGAAAAAAGAAGAAATGAACCAGACTACTGAAGAACAAACAAATACATTAAGCAATGTAGCTGTCGGTATTGCTGTTATCATTGTCCTACTTGCTTTAATCCTCTTTGTACGCAAACGCCGTAAAAGCAGCCAAATGTAATTGTAACTCATAATTTGTAATTAGCAAAAATGAATACAGTTGTCCTTGTACTTATGCTTCTGACAGCATTTAATTTTCTGCTGAAGCAAACATTTTGGAAAGTAATAGCGGTGTGTGTTATCGCCGCTATCTGCGCTGCGTTTGCCGGATTAATGTGGCCGTATGCTATTGAACAGTCTAAAACCCAGATAGCAAATTGGCTTAGTAATCAGCCTTTGATGTTGGATACAGCTGTATTGCTTAGTGTGGAGGTCTGCGTGCAAATGGCTTACGCCATGCTGGCTGTCCACGTGGCGAACGATTATCCGGTCAAACCTCGTATGATTGTGATGTACCGCTTTCTCCGCTGGTTTCCTGGATTATTGATTTTCCCGGTTCTATTCAGCGGGTTAATATACCTGATATTCGCCTTTCCGGGCATTTCCTTTCAGACAATAGCCTGGAGTTATGCCGGTTTTATCCTGATAGCAATTCCTTCCGGCAGATATTTATTGCTCTATTTGTTACCGGAGAAGGAATTACGCCTCGAATTGTTCTTCCTCACTAATGCACTGGTAGCTATCCTAGGAATTGTAGCCACCGTCAACGGAAGAACTTCGGCGACAGGTGTCAGCGAAATAGACTGGCAAGCACTGGCAGGCGTTTTGGTTATCACTCTGGCCGGTGGAATCATCGGTCTTGTCTGGTGGAACTTTCGGAACAGAAACAAACAGAAAAGCATGAAGCAATAAAAAGAATCAATTACCTATTAAATAATCAACAACAATGAACTTTATATCAGATATTTTATATTGGATTTCAACAGGATTACTTGTTCCTGTCATCGTATTATTAATCATTCTCTTCTGCCGAGCACTGTTACTTGCAGGCAGTTTCTACGGACAGTATATGTCCATTCGCAAAACAGAAGCTTTGCTCCGCAATGAACTGGGGAAACTAACTTCTGAAACAGTAGGAGAACTAAATTCCAAGTTACCGGAAAAGTCGCGTTCACTCGTTATTATGTATATGCGTCAGGTACTGGATGCCCGTGACACTCCCGCACAAGTACAACGTTTATTGGCTAACTTTGAGATTGCAGCCGACAAAGACCTTGCAATCTCAAAAACGTTGACCAAACTAGGCCCTATCTTAGGATTAATGGGTACTTTGATTCCAATGGGCCCTGCCCTAGCCGGACTGGCAAGCGGAGATATTGCTTCCATGGCTTATAATATGCAGATTGCCTTTGCCACGACCGTGGTCGGATTGGTAGCAGGTGCCGTCGGGTTTCTCACACAGCAGGTTAAGCAACGTTGGTATCTGCAAGATATGACCAATCTCGAATTTATCGCTGAACTTCTGAACGAAAACCGTACTACTAAAACTACTGAGAAATGAAACATAACCTATTACGAAAAGAAGAAGACTCCGACCCCATCAGCGTAGTATCCAACTTGTTTGACGTTGCTATGGTATTTGCAGTAGCTTTAATGGTTGCCCTTGTCAGCCGCTACAACATGACTGAGGTATTCTCGCAAGAAGACTTCACCATGGTGAAAAATCCGGGTAAGGAAAATATGGAAATCATCACCAAAGAAGGAGAAAAAATCAATCGGTATACTCCTTCGGAGGACCAGGATAAAAAAGAAGGGAAACGTGGCAAGAAAGTCGGTATCGCCTATGAATTGGATAACGGGGAAATAATTTACGTACCCGAATAATTGTTACTCTAACACTACTACACGGATAATGCCTACAAATATTATCCGTGTAACTCTCTAAAGAACTCACACGACATGGCACTCTTATCAAAAGACAACAAGAAAGAAAGGCCTTAAAAATTGACCTACATCAAATCTTTTAAAAAGAATGCCTCCCCTTGATTCATCATTTACTTTTTTAATTACCTTTGCAACAATCTTTGCTCCCTTAAACAAAAGTCTATGTACTATGTTATAACTGATAACAATTACAAGAATTCAGATACAAATAAAAAGGGAAAAAGATATGTTTACAGAAATAACAGAGGATACAATATCTGCAACAGATAGCTGTCAAATGGAAACAACAGGAACAACACTAAAGGTCTCTCCTGCCACACAGCCAACCAATCAGGTTACGTCAGAAACTTACACTGTCATTCCTCCACGACGTACCTTCAATGAACAAAAGCCATTCGTTTTTTCTATTATCGGTTTTGCCGTATTCTATATTATAGCTCTTATTGTCGGGCGTGTCATCAAAATGCGATTGCCTCATCATTCTTAATGAAAAGTAACAAAAAACAAGCCACCGAAATGAATCACTCATTCCGATGGCCTATCCCCTTTAAACACCTTTAAACAAAATGAAAATATGCCTCATTACTAACTAAACTAACTAACCCTTTGAGGCATATTTTGAAGAGGCTGTCTCACCAGCCTCTTTTTTATTATAGACAGCTTTCGCTCTCTAATCTTATTTACGAGCTTCAGCAATATAGCCGAGAGCTTCTTCGCATTTAGCTGTTACATAAGCCCAGTCTTCTGCTGCCACTTTATCTTTCGGGAACAATTTAGACCCCATGCCTACACAGAATACACCAGCCTTAATCCATGCTGTCAGGTTTTCTTTTGTAGGTTCTACCCCACCTGTCACCATTAACTTAGACCATGGCATCGGAGCCATTAAACCTTTCACGAAGTTTGTTCCGTAAACATCACCTGGGAATACTTTGCAAAGGTCGCAACCTACTTCCTGAGCGAAACCAACTTCTGATACAGAACCACAACCCGGAGTATAAGCCACTGAACGACGGTTACATACCTTAGCAATTTCAGGATTGAACAATGGACCTACTACGAAGTTAGCACCCAGTTGCAAATACATAGCGGCAGTAGCCGGATCAACGATAGAACCGATACCGATTGCCATTTCAGGACATTCTTTTGCTGCGAATTTTACGATTTCAGCAAATACTTCCTGTGCAAAGTCACCACGATTGGTAAACTCAAAAGCACGAACACCACCGTCATAACAAGCCTTTACCACTTTTTTTGCAATTTCTGCATCTTTGTGATAGAATACAGGAACCATTCCTGTAGAACCGATTTTATTCAATACGGCTATTTTATCGAATTTTGCCATTTTAATCTCCTATTTTAAATGAATTGTTTTTAAACTTTCAACTTATCTCTTTATCTCTGTACACGGCCGCTTGCATCACCACCAGCCAATGCTTCCACTTCCTCTACGGAAACAAGGTTAAAATCACCATTAATAGTGTGTTTCAAGGCAGACGCAGCCACTGCAAATTCAAGAGCTTCGCCCTGATTAGGTTTAGTCATCAAACCGTGGATGATACCACCGGAGAATGAGTCACCACCACCTACACGGTCGATAATCGGATCAATATCATAACGTTTTGAAGTATAGAATTCTTCGCCGTTGTAAATCATAGCTTTCCAACCGTTGTGAGTTGCGGAGAAAGATTCGCGCAATGTAGAAACAACATATTTGAATCCGAATTCTTTCATCATCTGTTGAAAGATACCTTTGTAGCCTTCAGCATCTGTGTGACCGGCCTCAACGTCTGCATCCGGTTTGAAGCCCAGGCAAAGTTCTGCATCTTCTTCGTTACCGATACATACATCGACAAACTGCATCAACGGTTTCATAATAGACTGTGCTTTTTCCTTTGTCCACAGTTTCTTACGGAAATTCAAGTCAACAGAAACAGTTACACCATGACGTTTTGCAGCTTCACAAGCCAAACGAGTCAGTTCGGCAGCCTTGTCAGAGATAGCCGGAGTGATGCCAGACCAATGGAACCAGTCAGCGCCTTCCATGATAGCGTCAAAGTCGAAGTCAACAGCGTCGGCTTCAGCAATAGCAGAATGAGCGCGGTCATAGATAACCTTGCTAGGACGCATAGAAGCACCTGTTTCAAGATAGTAGATACCTACACGATCGCCGCCACGAGCAATAAAGTCTGTCTTCACACCATACTTACGCAATGCGTTAACAGCAGACTGTCCAATTTCGTGTTTCGGCAATTTAGTTACGAAATAGGCGTCATGTCCGTAGTTGGCACAGCTTACAGCAACGTTCGCTTCTCCACCACCATATACTACATCAAAAGAATCAGATTGAACAAAACGAGTATTACCCGGAGTTGATAATCTAAGCATGATTTCGCCTAATGTAACGACTTTCTTTCCCATAATCTTATGTTTTAAATTCTAAGTTATTAATATTATGAACTTTCAATTTATCATTTTTAGCTAATTTTCGAGCTTAACACACTGATATAATGACTATTAATCCATAAATAGGATAGTATACAACACCTTTCGTGTGCGGGCACAAAGATACAACAATTTTCGTAATTACAAAAATTGTTATATATTTGTATCGAAAATATTAAGATTATTATTGTGTGCGAGCACAAAAACCTATATAAATAAGGTAATCGTATGAATAAATTGCCCGAAAGAATCAGAATTAAAGATATCGCGCGTCTGGCAGATGTATCAGTAGGAACGGTAGACCGTGTGATCCACAGTCGTAGCGGAGTATCGGAAGCAAGTAAGAAACGAGTGGAAGAAATTCTAAAACAGCTTGACTACCAGCCTAATATGTATGCCAGTGCGCTGGCTTCCAATAAGAAATATACGTTCATCTGCCTTTTGCCGGAACATTTGGAAGGTGAATACTGGACTGCCGTAGAACTGGGTATCCACGAGGCTATTGCTACCTATTCAGATTTTAATACCTCGGTGAAAATCAACTACTACGACCCATACGACTATCATTCTTTTGTTGATGCCAGCGAAACGATTATCACTCTTCAACCGGACGGAGTTATGGTGGCCCCCACCGCTCCGCAATATACGAAAGGATTCACCGACCAGCTGCACACACTAGACATACCTTATATATATATAGACTCGAATATCAAGGATGTTCCTCCCCTCGCCTTCTTCGGCCAGAACTCACGTCAGAGCGGATATTTTGCTGCACGGATGTTGATGCTGCTCGCCAGAGATGAAAAAGAAATCGTCATTTTCCGTAAAATACATGAAGGAATTGTCGGTTCTAACCAGCAAGAGAACAGAGAAATCGGATTCAGGCAGTACATGGAAGAATATCATCCGTCTTGTACTATACTGGAGCTCGACTTGCATGCCGAACGCAACGACGAAGACAATGAGATGCTGGATGAACTCTTCCGCACCCACCCGACAGTGAAGAACGGAATTACTTTTAACTCCAAAGTCTACATCGTGGGCGAATATCTGCAAAGTCACGGAAAGAAAGACTTCAACCTGATAGGTTATGATCTTCTCGAACGGAATGTCACCTGCCTGAAAGAAGGAAGTGTTTCCTTCCTCATTGCCCAGCAACCGGAATTGCAAGGTTTCAATGGTATTAAAGCTCTTTGCGACCACCTTATTTTCAAGAAAGAAGTGACCTGCATCAACTATATGCCAATTGACTTGTTGACAGTAGAAACCATTGATTATTACCATAGCAAATAACAACAAAAAAACAAATCCAACTAACAAGTACATGGAAACAAAGTATTTAAGAATTAATCCTGCCGACAACGTTGCCGTTGCCATTGTTAACCTCCCGGCAGGAGAATATCTCTCCGTAGATGGAATAGAGATTACATTAAATGAAGACATCCCCGCAGGACACAAATTCGCATTAAAGAACTTCTCCGAAGGCGAAAACGTCATTAAATACGGCTATCCTATCGGACACGCCCTAATGGCAAAGAAACAAGGCGACTGGATGAACGAAACGAATATCAAAACGAACCTCGCCGGATTACTGGAATATACCTATAATCCGATTCAGGTCTCTTTGGATATCCCTCATAAAGACTTAACCTTCAAAGGCTACCGCCGCAAGAATGGCGATGTCGGCGTAAGAAATGAAATATGGATCATTCCGACTGTCGGTTGCGTAAATGGTATTATCGGACAATTAGCAGAAGGACTGCGCCGTGAAACAGCAGGAAAAGGCGTGGATGCAATCGTTGCTTTCCCACATAACTACGGCTGCTCACAGCTTGGCGACGACCATGAAAATACGAAAAAGATTCTTCGTGACATGGTGCTTCATCCCAATGCAGGTGCGGTGTTGGTAGTAGGTCTGGGGTGCGAGAATAACCAGCCGGATGTATTCCGTGAATTTCTAGGTGAGTACGACAAAGACCGTGTAAAATTCATGGTAACTCAAAAAGTAGGTGATGAATATGAAGAAGGAATGGAAATTCTGCGTGAATTGTATGCCAAAGTATCCAAAGATGAACGGACCGATGTTCCTTTGTCTGAACTCCGTGTGGGTCTGAAATGTGGTGGTTCTGACGGTTTCTCCGGCATTACAGCCAATCCGCTATTGGGTATGTTCTCCGACTTCCTGATTGCACAAGGCGGTACGAGTGTCCTGACCGAAGTGCCGGAAATGTTTGGTGCAGAGACTATCTTAATGAACCGTTGTTCAGACGAAGGCTTGTTCGAACAGACAGTACATTTGATTAATGATTTCAAAGAATACTTCCTGTCACACGGAGAGCCTGTTGGTGAAAATCCGTCTCCGGGAAACAAAGCCGGCGGTATCTCTACATTGGAAGAAAAAGCCTTAGGATGTACACAGAAATGTGGTAAGAGTTATGTGTCCGGTGTAATGCCTTACGGCGAACGCCTGCAAAAGAAAGGACTTAACCTGCTTTCTGCTCCGGGCAATGACCTGGTAGCCGCTACTACCCTTGCCGCTTGCGGATGTCACATGGTACTTTTCACTACCGGACGTGGCACGCCTTTCGGTACCTTTGTCCCGACAATGAAGATTTCCACCAATTCAAATCTAGCGAAGAACAAACCGGGTTGGATTGACTTCAATGCAGGAGTAATCGTTGAGAACGAACCAATGGAAAAGACTTGCGAACGTTTTATCGACTACGTTATCAAAGTGGCGAACGGTGAATTCGTTAACAATGAAAAGAAAGGTTATCGCGAAATAGCTATCTTCAAGACAGGCGTTACTTTATAAAAAGATCACCGATATAGATGAAAAAGAGTTGCTATCCCCATTCAATAATGTATTGAACCGGATAGCAACTCTTTCTTTGTTCTACGGTCACTCATTGAACATCCCAATCGTTCCATCAGCTGCAATCATTTCGGCTGTTATCTTCAACTTCCGACAACGGCCATTATTATAGAAGCTCACGCGGGCATTACCCGCTTTGTCCGGCAAGACTTCGGGATTCCAATACAATGTCCGTCGGTAATCTTCTTCTTTCGGCAATATGGAATAGTCAAGGTGATAAAATTCAGCCGGTTTGTTATAACCTTCCAACCAAGTCTTTCTGACTCCTTTCCCACCCTTCACGGAAATCTCTCCTTCCGGATAGGTTTCAATAAAAACAACACAACTGTACATTTCGTCTACTTCCAATGGAGACATTCGTGAATCTGCATAACGACACTTTGCCGACAATTCCTCATTGATATAAATCGACTTGATAGCTTCCAAGCGGAGTGTCTGATATCTGGTCTGATCTATTTCAGTAGCTTGTGTCTGTTCATAATTGATAACGTACAAAGGAGAACGCCCCTTATACTGTAGCCATTCGCCGTTACGATCAACCCTACGTATAAAATTCCGGTTCATACGAATCAACAATTCATGAATATCATCGCCTACATAATCCCCCTTGTCCTGAATATCATCTATTTCCGAAGGCACATCGTAATAAGCAACCGACTTAGAACGATTTTCGAAAATGTCTTTCTCGCGACTCCATTTCTTCGCTTTTACAACAACCTCACCCAACCGGTGATTCTTCTCCTGTATGCCCCGTCGCGCCAACGAATCTTCATAGGCATCCATAAAACGATTGTAATCTACATCATTCATAACAACGGTGTCATTTTGAAGTCCCTGTTCAAATTCCGAAGTGTCCCTTCCAGAAACGCTAACTTGCATTTCACCTGCCAAATACCTTACGGGTTGAGGGCTAAAAACTCTATCAAGTATAATCCGGCAATCTTTCTTCTTCCCTTTCTCCATCACCGAAAGAATCAGATTCCATTTGCCTTCGATATTGGTAATGAAGGCAAAGCGCCCCAAACTATCCGTTTCGAGAAGACCGAATGAAGTCATTCCGGATGAAATTTCCTCTTCTCCCCGTTTCGCTAAGAAAGAAGACACTTGCATATTCGGTTTTGGTTTACCCCTAACGAATGAGACGACTTGTCCATGCACTTCTATTCCCTGTTCAGGCATATATTTTAATTCAAATGGCTCTACACCCGCTGCGTACTTCCATTTATAACGTCTCCATCCCTGAACCATCAACAAGCAATCCAAAGCCAACCTATGCTCCATGTCATTCACCTCGAAATAGTAAAGCGGTCGGTGAACATACCCTTTAATCTCCGACATCAGCAATAAATCCACTAACATAGAATGACGACTTTCCACTTCCTCCCACCCGTCACGTATAGAAACTGACATAGGAGCACTCACAGGATTACCTGTCGTATCACGAACTGAAAAATCTAACGTGACACGTTCAAACGGCTGATAACTTTCTTTGCTTTTGCGTACGTCAACTGCCAGTAGTTCCGGTTTTCGCGTAAAGACAAGACGGTCGGCAATGATCTGTCCCGCAGTATCGAATAATACAAGTTGTACTACTCCCGGTGTCCATTCCGATTTGTCGAGTTTGAAGGAGACAGGAGTGTTCTTCCCCACATTTAACAGACAAGAATTTAATAGTTTTCCATGAGCAATCACAGCCAAGCCTAATAAGTTTGATGGTGTATATGTATTTTTCTGTACACTGACAGCTATACTATCTTCCGAGGTAAGATTATCAACGTGCAATACATACCCTTGCGAACAGACCTCCGGCAAGTCAAAACGATACTTCTTTCCACCAAGCTCCACTTCGGCTTTGTCAGCGTCTTCACCAGTAGGTATATAAGTAAATACGCCCCGCCCTTCATGTATAGTGGCAAAATGACCGATTTCTTCTTTTCTCCGATTGATAATCCTACCAAAGAGCGTTATGGGATTTCCGTAAGCATCAGTTGCTTCAAAAGCAACCTGTGAAGGAACACCTTTTACCAAATTTCCTCCTTCTGGAAAGAACTTTAAATTAACCTTTTTTGCCTTCATTGCTTTCTTTCTGGTCTGCGGATACTTGTAAACCGCATACTTTTGTATATTTTTCTCTTTATATTCACCCGGATTAGCAGGTTTATCAAAAACAGGAAGAACGCGTGAGAAAATAATCTCCTCCCCAAAATTCAACATATATTTCGTGTAGGCACGGACTTCATAAAAACCGGAATAGAAAGGAAGTTGCGTCAATTCGAAACTGCTGTGACAACGACCGTTCCGTATAGGTAATACTCGTTTTGAAATTATCTCACCACCAGGATTCAACAATTCTACATAGAGTGTTTTACTTAGCTCCGTCGGATGGTTCAGTCCGGGTGTGACGACATAGCATTGAAACCAAATAGGATCTCCCTGATAATAACTGGTATTATCAAAGTGTAAATAGACTTTTTCTTGCGGCAGTACATCCCCAAAATTCTGTATAGCATCGATATATCCGGCTATTTTTTGGACGAGGCTATCAGACGACATCTGGGCTTTCGATGAATATGGCAGTACTGACAATATAAATAGTAAAAGAACGAATATACCACCACGTTCCCAATATCGATCAATCATATATCCTTGCCCATCAGTCACAAGCAATAGTTCGAAAAAGCCTTTCTTTTTTGAGATTATTTTCTTTGTCTCCATATTTTAGATTTTGCCATAAAGATATAAAAATTCACTAACAATCATTACATTACCATTCATCAAAATCCGCGAAGGACAAATTAAACCATATCGTCGCCTGTTCTTTTAAATGTGACACGGAGTGTCTTATGGAACGGAATAAAACGGGAAACAACAGCAATGATGATTGATATAACCAGCAGATAGCCCAGTATTTCTTTCAGTGCGAGCAATAGACTTTGCTGTTGCAAGGTAGTATATAAAGAATTAGTAGCCAGTTGTGCCGCCTCGGCATTTCCGTGCCCCTGCGCCAGTGCGTTGTTCAAAGATTGGCTATACCGTGACGCTGCCAGTGGGTCGGCAGTCGTTATAGTCTCCGACAAAGAATACATATATTTTTGTTCCAGCCGGTACAGTACATTGCTATAAAACGAAGTAGCCATAATGGGCGTCAATACGGAACGGAAAATAATCAGAAAGAAAGCATTCGACAATAAGAATTTCGGATTCAAATCTTCTACGGCAAACAAGGCGAAAGCTATAATCAAAGTCAACATTCCCAAGCCACGAAAGAATAAGGGCAGGTATAACATTTCATAAGTGCTATTCGGAGAGATGCCGAAATACAGGATACCGAAGAAAATCACAAAGCAACTCATTCCCCCTGCTATCAGAAAGCGGAAACGCCAACGCTGCCAGCGAAACCACCAGAAGCAGATAAACGCACCGACTATATATCCGGGAAGCAGATAGATATAAAGAGAATAGGTATGCGTAGTGTCCACTTTCAGAATAATAGTCAGATAGTTAGTCAATAAAGTGGTTGATGTACTGAAAAACATGACAAGCATCATATAAAGATAGCCGACAATCGCTTTGGCCTGAAATAAGGGTGCAAGACTTACATAAGGTTTCTCCGAATGGCTCTGATACCAGATAAACAAGGCAATCAGCATAGGAGCTATGATGATATATGCGCATATCTTGCCGGATGCCATCCAATCGAGCACTTTTCCATAATTGATAACATACATCAACATCAACAGTCCGGTCGATATAACAAACATCTCCCGAATATGCAAGTCGGACAAGGCAACGGCTTTAATGGGGCGGTTATGACGGAAACAGATGATAACAAACAAGATAGCTATCAAAATCAGTATCATCATAAAGTAATACATATATTTCCAGTTATAATGATATGCCAACAGAGCGGTGACTAACATCGAAGCCTGTCCCCCACCGTAAACTAACGGATAGAAATAAGAATAGAACTCGCTACGCACATTCTTCCGGCTGAAAATCTTTTGGGCGTAACGGATAAACCACAGCATAAGAAAACCTTTCAGGAAACCGACGGCAAAACTGCAAACAATCAAAATATCGGCATTCTGCGTACGGGCGCAAACCCAACTCAGGAAGAATTGCAGTATCAAGTCAATCAGCAACAGCGATTTCACGGAAAAGGCAGCAAGGACTTTAGGAATAATGGGATACGCGATAGCCATGCCTGCCGAAGCGGCATAATATCCCATTGTTATATCTTCCGAATTCGTACCGAGTGTATTCGAAACTTCGAGCATACTACCCGTATAAGAACCATTGAGCATAGTGACAGGAAGAATCACGACGAAGATACTGATAAGTCCAAGCCAATCGGGCACCCATTGGCGGACAGGTGCTTCCAACTCCTTCATCGTTATCATTTGCGCAGAGCTTCTGTTTCTACCATCATACCGGCTCTCAACTGTGCCATTTCTTCCGAAGAGACATCTTCCAGTTCAATCCGTACCGGTATCCGCTGTTGTACCTTTACAAAATTTCCGGCGGAGTTATCCGTAGGAACTAATGAATATTTGGAACCCGTCGCTTCGGAGATAGCGGTAACTTCTCCGTGGAAAATCTTTCCGGGCACTGCATCCACTTTTATACGCACTTGTTGGCCGATATAGATATTGGCAATCTGCGTTTCTTTATAATTGGCGGTTATCCATTTGTCCTTGTTGCGTACCAGATAAGAAATGGTTTGTCCGGTCTGTACATACTGACCGGGTTCCAAAGTCCGCCTGCCCATGTATCCGTCATAGGGAGCCGTAAGAACCGTATAAGACAAATTCAATTTAGCCAGATCGAGGTCTGCTTCCTTACGCAAAATGGTGGCTTCCGCACTCGTTGTTTTCTTACTTGTTTCCGTATATTGTGAGAGTACCGACTGTTTCTGAGCAACCAGTGCCTGATTACGCGCCTTTGCCGCTTCATAGGCAGCTTTAATTTGCTCAAACTGTTGCTCCGGGACGGATTCTTCTTTCAACAAACGTTCAAAGCGATGATAATCCTGCTCTAGTTGCCAGAGTTTCGTTTTTGCTTCGGCAATGTTGGCATCCTGCACGGCGATATTTGTATGGGCAGTCTCAATGCCCGAATGAAGCACTTCTTGTGAGCCATGTGCATCCAACAAAGCAGCTTCCGCTTCCTTCACCTTGATTTGATATTCACGGTTGTCAAGCACCAGTAAAGTATCCCCTTGACGCACATATTGATGTTCTTTAAAACATACCTCTTTTATATAACCCGAAGCCCGTACATTCAAGGGCGCTACATATTGGTCTACAAAAGCGTCATTCGTCACTTCATAATTTACATAACGCCAAAAGTAAGTGGCAGTCCACCAAAGGCCGGAACCTGCCAGACAGATACATACCAAATTTAAAATAATATTGCGGGTTCTGAGCTTTTTCAGCTTCTTCTGTTTTTCTTTCAATTGATTTGCCATATCTGTTTTGTATATTAAAGACGACCACAAGCCTTCTGAAGTTGATAATAAGTATAAATCACACGGGTGCGTGCAGTAACCAACTGCAACTCGACATTCAGGCGGACGGAATTTGCGTCGAGCAAATCAGTCAGGATAGCCAGTTGATTCAGATAGCGGTTCTGCATGATACGGTAATTTTCTTCCGCCTGCCGGACGGACAGTTTCAAAGCCTCTACCCTCTGCATGGCTTCTCGATGCCGTAAGAATGCGGAACGTACTTCCATGCGGATTCCCTGCATTTTCTGCTCTTCCTCGTTCTTCCGCAAAGACATCCTCATTTTGCTCTCTTTTATTTTATGATTGTTCTTATACAATGAGGATAAAGGATAAGAAACCGATACGCCCACATTCCAGTTGTTATTGTACATATCCGCCAAGGTACGCGAGACAGGGCGTGCCAATGTATTCGATGCATATAACGATATACCGGGTAATGAGAAAGACTTGGTTGAACGGATTTCATTCCTTGCCAGTTCCGTTTGTGCACGAAGCAATTTCATCACCGGGTTGTTCGCATAAGCCTGAACGATATAATCATCATAAGATTGCAAGGCAACTGCTCGATAAAGCAGGGCAGTATCTGGCCGCAATAATACATTCTCGTCCTGCCCCAACAGAATATCGAGTTGCTGCGATACAAGCACAATACTGTTTTCCGTTTCCTGCAAAGACAGGCGGTCGTTAGTCAACTGCATCTCACTTCGCAATACATCATTATTAGTAATCAGCCCTTCCTTTTTCATCCGCCGTATATCATACAACCGAAGTTCCGATTCTTCAATGTTTCGCATCAGTATCTCATGCTGCTTAAAGAGGCTGAAGAGATTCATATACTGATTCAGCAGTTTCAGTTTAATCTCCGCCCGGTCGGTCAAAGTCTGCAATTCGGCGACTTGCTTTTCAATATCCGCCTTATGGATAGCACTTCGGATTTTACCGCCCTGATAGAGAGGTTGTGCCAAATCAATCGCATAATTTTGTGACCAGTCCGGCGCGTCCGGGTAGAGAGGTGCGGACAGTCCCCGTTCCCAAACGACGGGTTGACCGACGAATCCGCCTTTCAGTCCAATCTGTAGTTCCGGTAGTCGCGCAGTTCTTGCAGTCCGTGTCCGTTCCTGTGCCATAGATTCTTTCATTGCATCCGCCTGAAGTTGCAGGCTATATTGTACGCCCCGTTCAAAGAGCTGGTCGACAGTAAGAAATAAAGAGTCTGTTTGTGCGTGCATCAATTGGGGAAAAGAAAACAGGCTGAATAAAATGACCGGATATAGTTTATATTTTTTCAAGAACATCATAAACACTGTTTAATTCAGACAACATGGTTTCAATACTTTCAATACCGATAATGTGTTCTGCATATACATAAACCTAGTCTAAAACCGGACGAATCTGCTCTTTAAACTCTTCACCCGCCGGAGTCAGAAACACCAGTTTATTACGACGGTCGTTCGGGTCTTCTTTCCGGCAGACAACAGAGGGATTGATAATACGGGCGTACATGCCATTGCGGATTTATCGGAACTGAAGAACAATAAGAAATTGCCTTACGAAGTAAAAATCAAACTGAAAGGCTCGCAATCCATTAACTTCATCCCATTGGGTAAAACAACCCGCGTCGACTTGAAAGCCAATTGGAACACACCGAGCTTTACAGGAAGCTATTTACCCAATAACCGGGATATTACCGAGAAAGAATTTTCGGCACAATGGCAAGTCTTGAACTTGAACCGGAATTACTCACAAGTAATGATTGACTATACCAATTTTAATATTAAAAATATAGATAATTCCAGTTTCGGCGTCAATTTCAAGATTCCGGTAGAGCAGTATCAGCAATCCATGCGTTCCGCAAAGTATGCTATCCTGATTATCCTGTTGACATTCGGCGTTATCTTCTTCACTGAAATTATGAATAAAACCCGTATTCATGCTTTACAGTATTTGTTAGTGGGATTGGCACTCTGTCTATTTTACAGTTTGCTCCTCTCCTTCTCCGAACACATCGGCTTCAACCCTGCCTATCTGTTATCTGCTACACTGACTATTATACTGGTAGGCGGATATATGTTTGGCATCACCAAGAGAAAGAAACCTTCATTAATCATGTCTGGGTTATTGGGAGTACTCTATCTTTATATATTTGTCCTTATCCAGTTAGAGACTTTTGCTCTGTTGACAGGCAGCTTGGGATTATTTATTATCCTGGCAATGGTGATGTATTTCTCAAAGAAAATAGATTGGTTCAATGAATAATCAGCTTTTCTTCTGAAACACTTGACAAACGACTTTTTATTTGGTATTTTTGAGGAAAGAAAAGTGATAAACAACATGAATAGTATTAAAGAGATAATAGATACATATTGATATTTAAACTGATATTCTTTAGTATCAGAGCAGATCTATAAAATCTTACCCAAGTTTACTAACATCAACGTATTCTTGGGTAAGTTTGTATATGCAAGTAACTGCTCATCAGAAGTATATAGCTACTTCCTAAACATAAGACATTTTCAAAATTAAGAACTTTTTATTATACGACCAATAGAATGGAATTTACTTTCGTATCACGGAAAAAGACATTGCTATGATATTGGCTCTTACAACATTGATTACAGACGCTTTGTGTTTTCCCTCCGCAAGCAGCGAACTTAGCCATTTGGGAGAATGTTTCCAATGACTTTATGCTTAATACTTTTTGCTTGACCAAGTTGTCACGTATAATAATCCATCCTCAAAATCTCACCAAGTCTTTGTCAGGCAATTTGTATAACTCAAGTTTACAATACGCATAGTTTGCTATTTTTTGACGTCAATGCGATCATTTTTACCTCATTACAAGCCTATTGGCTGCTTTATAGTTAACGGAACTAAAGCTAGGGAAAGCCCTATGGAGACACTTAAAACAGATAACTCTGTAACATAACTTACCATGTTTTCAGCACAGACAAGAGTTCGGATAAAGAGAGCCGATAACCAGCTCTCAAATCCAATAAAGATTGAACTCCTTCCGGAGTGTTATCGAAAGACCGATGAGACAACTCTTACTATTTGCATAGACCATAGAAGATGATTTTACCAAAAAGAGACCATCTATCTTTTTGTTGTTAGACAGCCTCACTATCCCACTCAAACAGTGACACCTTCCTCAGAAAATAGTGTCACTATTCTTATTTGTCTTTTTTATTATCTTCATGCAGTATTTCAATATCTCAAGTATTTACTTATTGTACGTACACCTTAATTTTGAAAATTAACAATCTAATTTTTAACAGTATGAAAACTTTAATTGAAATGAAAAAAGTATATTGTTTTAATCGTTTCGTTTTATTCGTAATGGTACTAAGCTTGGCTACCACCTTTACTTCGTGTAGTAATGATGACGATGAGGATATTCCTGTATATTCTCTTAAAGACGTAGAAGGAAACTACTTGGGTAAAATGACAACCGAATCAGCCCCTGTCATCCCCACAGAAAATGCTGGTGAAAGTGAAGAACCAGTAGGAATTGAAGTAAACGCAGAAGTAAAAGACAACGAAATTGCTATCAATAAATTTCCTGTTGACGACCTGATTAAAAGTATCATCGAAGATCCGGACCAAGCTGAAATTATTATTAAAGCTATCGGAGATATCAATTACAAAATTCCCTACACAGCTACTTTCAACGAAAACAAAGATAACATCTTACTTCAACTTCAACCCGAACCTCTAGAAATTAAATTTGATCCTTCGACTCAACTAACAGCAAATGAAAAAGAACTAACCGAAATTACTGTGATAGTAACTGTTCAGGCAGACGAAAAAGGAGATTTTGCCTATAATGGAAAAACATTAAAATTTGCTATAAAAGCGACAAAGGTAGAAGTGGGTAATACAACTTTAGATAAGTTCCCCATTACTACATTCAACTTCGATATGAGCAAAAAATAGGTAAATACTTATTTGCTATAAAACGATCAAAGAGCATGTCATACGTATATATGACACGCTCTTTTTTATATATCACAAAACATGATTAGGAATACAGTATTAACAAAACATAATTTTACAACACCAACCACCACCTTTACAATACCATATTACCAAATTCAGTCATTTACTATAATAAAACGGTCCTTTTATTATTACTTATCATTATTTTTACACCGAAGTAACAATAGATACCTTCTGACAACAAAAGACGTTTTACATAATTATTCACTTTATATATGAGAAAACGCAAACAGGTGCTAATTAGGAGCTCTCTCAATAGCACCATACAAACAATACGCTCACCTCCCACATCGTGCCGCATTCATAATATGCGACATTCAACAAATAAGAAAAACTGATTTATTAATTATTGTTACTTGGAGGAAATTCACCATTCCTTGAAAAATGATTCAAAATGTTAGGATTTAGACTCTACATATAGACCTCGTTTTCCAGATATTGACCTTCAAAAAGTAAATAATCTCAAACATTATTCTACTCGAGTTTATCAATGTACAACTATGAGATCATAGTTACAGTGAGCTTCCTCTTTTTTCTCAAACAAAAGGAGTGGGTCAATTCCCACTAAGTGGCGTTTCTAAAAAACGAATTGATATGAAATACTTAATAACAACGTCACTCCTCACTTCTATCATTATAGTAATAGCTATCCCCAATTTATTAAACTCCATTCTTCTATTAACAGCAGGAGGAGTCTCATTATACTGGTCCTTATCCTATTTTATCACCATGCAAAAAGAAACAAATCTTTTGAAGGAAGAGAATCTGTATTTTATAGATTCTTTTCAAAGCATACGTATTCCTATTACTCAGATTCATATCTCTTTGCAAATGATATGCAACAAGCATTACCCTGAAGAAATCAGACAGGAACTATTACGCAGTATAGATTGTCTCAATGAGCATCTATACAGATTAATGAACCTAAAACAATTGTTTATTCATCCCCAAAGCATAGATATTGCAGAGTATGAACTAGGATATTTTCTTAAAGACAGAGTCAATTCACTAAAAGATCATGCCGCAAATAAGCAGGTAAAATTAAAAGTTAAAACTGAATTTCATTATGCCAGTGCATGGATCGACCAAAGTAAAATATCTCCAGTCATCGACAAATTTATTAAGAACGCTATCGACTATACCGAACCGAAAAAAACAATTATACTCTCAATCTCTCTAAGTACAGAACACTGGAAAATCAGCATAAACAACTTCGAAAATAGAAAACTGATACAATGCTATAAATGCAAAAGACATCCGTTGCTCAAACGGAAGGAAGAACTTGAATATGATTTTGCAAAAAGTATATTTTGCAAAAAACTGACAGAATTATGCAACGGGAAGATTCTTATCAATCATTTAAACCACAATGTTTCATTGAATTTCCCACTAAAGCATTCATACAAAAATGTACCCGAACGCCCTAGAATACATATCAATGAAAATCAAGAAGAGAAAAAAATAGATAATTTATTCCACAAGATTCCTCCCCAAAGAGGCTCAACCAAGCCTACTATTATCATTGCTGACAGTAATGAAAATTTCAGGTTTTATCTGGAAGCGCATTTATCAAAAGACTACATTATAAAGAGTTTCGAAAATGGTTCAGAAGTACTGGAAAGTATAAAGGAGGAACATCCGGATTTAATCATTAGCGATACCGTACTGCACGGGATGAGTGGAAATGAACTATCGTCAAGATTGAAAACATCCGGAGATACTTCCATTATTCCTATTATCCTTTACGGCTCCCACATTGATATAGACCGACGTTACAAAAGAGAGACATCTCTGGCTGATACATTTCTGTATATTCCTTTCCATATAGAAGATTTAAAAATAGAAATAACTGTTCTTATTAGAAATAGTCGTTTCCTTAGAAAAGCATTTTTACAACAAATATTCGGTGAACAATTTATAAGGATACAGACAACAAAAAACTTAGATAACGCTAATTGCACATTTATTAACAAAGTGAAAGAATTCATTTTAGAGAATATAGACAGAGAGGACCTGACTATTGACGACATAGCTTCACAATTATGTATGAGTAGAACCGCTTTCTACAATAAATGGAAATTACTGACAGGAGAAGCTCCCAAATTCTTTATCTACCGTATCCGCATGGAAAAAGCCCGCGAACTGTTAGAAAGCGGAAAATGTCCTGTAAATGTAGTGCCGGAGATGATCGGACTTAGAAACTTAAAAAACTTTCGTAACAGATATAAAGAGTATTTCAAAATAACACCCTGTAAATCTATAAAAAAGGAATAGAGTGACTACATTATTGACAAAAGAAATAAGAAAGAGAGTGGACATATAATCAAAACACACTCTTTTTTCTTATTTTTGTAAAAAACAAACTATATGAAAACAACTACAGCTGAAAACATTCGAAAAGAACTAAAAGCACTAGCAGATCCGAAATATCGAAAATTCCACTCTTACCTACTCCCTGGAACCGACAATATTCTTGGTGTGCGTATACCTCAACTGCGGACAATGGCAAAAGAAATAATCAAGAAAGATGATTGGCGTCCATTTGTCGAAACAGCCAATACCAATTATTATGAAGAAACAATGCTTCAGGGAATGATTATTGGCTTAGCCAAAATGAATCTTGACGAACAGATTAACTATATAAGCCTGTTTATTCCTCGAATCAACAATTGGGCAGTATGCGATATTTTTAGCAGTGAACTTAAAACAGCCGTACGAAAAGGAAAAGAAACCGTATGGCAATTTATCCAGCCTTATCTGAAATCACAAAAGGAATTTGAAATACGTTTCGGCATTGTAATGTTATTCCATTATATAAACGAAGAGCATATTGATTCATTATTAGCATATGCCGATCTATTTAAGCATGAAGCCTATTACGCACGCATGGCTATGGCATGGATGATCTCTATCTGCTTTATTAAATTTCCGCAAAAGACAATGAAATACCTGCAACAAAGCAAACTGGACGATTGGACTTACAACAAGGCAATACAGAAAACAATCGAATCTCTCCGCATAAATAAGGAAACAAAAGACACCCTCCGTACAATGAAAAGACGATAACGCTTCTATTACAAGCAACTTATGATAAAAAAGGAACTAATCTATTAGTTCCTTTTTATTTTTTTCGTCTGCGTCTGCGTCTCTGTTGTTTCTGGCGGTTGTATCGCTGCCACCTCTTATAAATCATCCAACCACTCATCAAAGCAACAACAATAAAGATAAGAATAGTAATGCCCACCCCTAAATTATCCCCCTTGATACGTGACCAAATATCAAGAACTTCTTTCGTCTTATCTCCGAAGTCACGAATCATAGCACACCGTTCCACTACTTTACGATCCGGATATTGAATCTTGTCTATCTGAATACTGTCCGCACCCGGTCCGAAAAAATAACTCAAATCAGCATAATAATCAAGGGTAGTATCTACCTTTTCTTCCAGAATTTCAGGAGTAGCTATCGAACTTACATATCCACAAAAATCCATGTTGCGCAAAGCAATATCCGGACGACACATAAAGTTTATAAAATAACTGGCAGCCTGCGGATTCTTTGCATATTTCGGAATCACCCAACCGTCATACCAGATATTACTACCTTCATCGGGAACTTCATAGTCTAAGTCTACTCCTACCGCATTCGCTTCCTCAATTGCCCATATTGCATCGCCGCTCCAAGTCATATTCAGCCAAGCTTTATTCTTCGTCATCATCTCTTTTCCGAAATCAGCTTCCCAACCTGCAATATTAGGTTTCAGGGCTTTCAGATATTTTTCCGCAAGTTCCATGGCCTGCGGAGAATAGTCGTTCATCAATTCTTCAACCGTAACTGTCCCTTGCTCCAGTTCCTTGGCATGAGCATGGATGATAGCTGTTCCGTAAGCATCGCGATAACTATCCTTCATCAGTATTTTTCCGGCATGTTTCTTATTCCAAAGACATTCCCAAGACGACGCAACCGAATCAGAAACATAAGCCCGATTATAAAGGATTCCCGCAGTTCCCCACATATAGCATACCGCATAGTGGCTGGCTTCTTCACCCGGCTGACTCAATTTATTGATCTGTTCCCGAATAAACGGAGACACATTGTTCATATAATTGGGAGAATACGCAAAGTTCGTATCAATAGGCAGTAGTAGATGTTTCTTCAACATACGTTCGATAATATACTCCGAAGGACAGACCACATCAAAATCCTCATGGCCTTTTTCAATCTTCGTCAGCATAATCTCGTTTATGTCGAATGTCTGATAAACAATACGGATATTTTCACCGGTTTGCTCCTTATAATACGTCTGGAAATCTTCGAGAACACCATCCCCGATATAATCCGCCCAGTTGTAGATTTTAAGGACCCGCTCACGCGGTTCACCGGAATTGTAGCAACCGGTCAAAGTCAGTAAAAACAGGATAACAGGAATTATTCTTTTCATATTATTTACGTAGCACATTTTAGTATTCCATTAATCTTTCTTCTGCGTTTTACCGGCACGGTAATTGATAGCAATAAGCAAAGCCAGCACTACCACAAAAATAATAGCGGAAAGCGGGCGAAGCTCCGGCGTTAAACCACCTTTACGGGCATCAGCATATATATAAGTAGAAAGTGTTTCCAAGCCTTGGTTACCGATAGTAAATACAGTTACGGCAAAATCATCAATAGAGAGTGTCAATGCAAGCATGAAGCCACTAATCATTCCCGGACGAACCTCCGGAATAATTACTTTCCACAAGGCTTGCATGGGAGTAGCTCCCAAATCAAGGGCAGCTTCATAAATATTCGGATTCATCTGCTTCAAACGGGGCAAAACACTTAATACGACATACGGTGTACAGAATGTAATGTGTGCCAATACAACTGTCGTGTATCCCTGTGTGATTCCCAACGAAACAAACAAAAGGAAAAGAGAAATACCGGTTATAATATCACCATTCAGAATAGGTATGTTATTCACAAAACCAATCGCCTTTCGTGAGCGGGATTTCAAATTAAAGATACCGATAGCGGCAATACTTCCCAGCAATGTAGATGCAGTTGCAGCAAGCAAAGCAATAGTAATCGTATTAATCAGTGCATTCATCAAAGAGTGATGTGCACCTGTTGTGAAAAGCGAAGAATATAATTTAGTAGAAAAGCCTGTCCAGTTACCCAAAACTTTAGCTTCAGTAAATGAATAAATGACGATAATTACGATGGGAGAATAAAGCAACAACAGCAATATCCACAAATAAGTCTGTGCAAATATTTTCTTTACCATAGCCCACCTCCTTCGTTAGAGTTATCTTTATCATCTGTACTGAAAAGTGAAGTAGCGGCTATCAGCAACAACATTATCAACGAAAGTGCTGCTCCATAATTCCACATACTGTTATTTATATTCTCCTGAATGGTCGTACCAAAAAGTTTGATGTTGTTCATCGTCAGCAATTCGGCAATAGCGAACGTCGAAATAGTCGGCATAAAAACCATCATGATCCCACTCATCACGCCCGGCATGGAAAGCGGAAGCACTGCTTTCAGAAAAACTTGCAGGGGATTGGCTCCCAAATCCTGCGCCGCCTCAATATAGCTATGATCCATTTTTTGCAACGTATTATAAATAGGATAAATCATAAAAGGGATAAAGTTATACACCATACCGAATATCAATGCTCCTTCACCCAACGGTACACTAAAGAAGTCGAACAGAGCAACAGTAGCTAGAGTCCGCACAAGAATATTTACCCACATCGGCAGGATAAACAATACGACCATTGTTCTAGAACGGTTCAGTTTGCTGTTAAGTATCCAGGCAGCGGGATAACCCAGCAAAATACAAATAAGTGTAGTAATGATGGCAATACCTATGGAGTAGACGAAGGTATTGATTGCTTCGGGATGTTCGAAAAACTTCTGAAAATTGGCAAACGTCAGATGCCCGTTATCATCAGTAAAAGCATACACAACAATTAGGACCAACGGTATAATCACAAAGATCGCCGAAAAAATAATGTAAGGGAGGGTCCAACTCTTACGTGATGACAAAAAGACTAAAAACCTCTTATTCACTTCCTTTCCTGTTAATCGGTTATTTTAATTACACGAATAGCATCCGGGGGGATAGTAATACCTACACGGTCACCATCATCCCATACATCATTCGTATCTACAAACACATTCTCGTCCCAATCGGAAAAAACAGTCAGATGATAATGATCTCCCTTATAAAGAATAAATTTCACTTCACCTGTCAATGTACCGTCCTCTTCATTATCCTGAAGAACCACTTTGTCAAAGTCTACCTCCACTTTGACATCCTCATTGGATTCTATTCCTTCTACCGGAACACATTCGAAGTTACATCCCAGAAATTCCACATGAGTAGTATCCAGCAATTTACCTTCAAACGTGTTACAGCCACGTTCTTTCTTCATAATATGAATATCAAACGGCTTTACCAACAGACCGACTTCGGCTCCTACTTCGAAATGATGATAATCCTGTACGAGGAATTCATAACCTCCGCAAAGCACGGTCATTTCATAGTGGACACCTTTAAAAATAGAGGTCTGAACAACACCAGTCAACTGCGCCATATCCGAAACGGGGAAGATATAAAGGTCTTCCGGACGAATGACTACATCTACCGGAGTATTCTCACCAAAACCTTCATCCACACATTCAAATTCCGTACCACAGAAACGTACCAGTTTGTCATGTATCATCGTACCGTTAAGAATATTGCTTTCTCCGATAAAATTCGCCACAAACGAATTGATAGGCTCATTATAAATATCAATCGGCGTACCGATCTGCTGAATCTTTCCCTCACTCATTACGACGATAGTATCACTCAAAGTCAATGCTTCCTCTTGATCGTGAGTTACATATACAAATGTAATACCCAAAGATTTATGCATTTCCTTGAGTTCCATCTGCATATCCTTACGCATTTTCAGATCGAGTGCAGCCAACGGTTCATCCAAAAGCAGTACTTCCGGCTCATTGACAATAGCCCGAGCAATAGCCACACGCTGTTGCTGACCGCCGGAAAGAGAATCGACATCACGGTATTCATAATCCGTCATACCTACCATTTTCAAAGCAGCTTTCACCTTCTTCCCAATAGTCTGTTTGGGTGTCTTTTTCAACTTTAAACCAAAAGCAATGTTGTCGTATACATTCAAATGCGGAAATAGGGCATATTTCTGAAATACCGTATTCACCGGGCGTTTGTGGGGTGGAGTTTGTGTGATTTCCTTACCCGAAATTCGGATTTCGCCTTCCGAAGCCGTCTGAAAACCGGCAATGAGACGCAACAACGTGGTCTTCCCGCAACCGGAAGGTCCGAGTATTGTAACAAACTCTCCCTTTTTCACGTTCAGAGTCACATCATCCAATGCTGTTTTCTCGCCAAAATACTTCGAGACATGGCTCACCTCAATGATGGATTTATCTTCTTGCATATTCATACTAAAGTTTGGGTTGCAAAGGTACACATTTCTGCGGTTTTCACCTACGTGTTAATCTAATATAACAGTGTTTTTCGGTGGCCGAGAGAAAAATAATCTATCTTTGCATAAATATTTATTCACTAATCTTACAAAAGCATGAAAAAGTTTACTTATTTAGTTATTGCAACGGCCGCGTTGGGCATGGTAGCTTGTACCGGTGGAAACAAAGCCGGATACGTTGTCACAGGTACAGTAGAAGGTACAAGTGACGGTGACACCGTCTATCTTCAGGAAGCCAATGGCAGAAATCTGGTCAAACTCGATACAGCCGTTATCACAAAAGGAACTTTTACCTTTGAAGGTACACAAGATTCTGTTGTCAGCCGTTATATCACTTGTGAAGTGGACGGAGAACCTTTAATGATTGACTTCTTCCTCGAAAACGGAAAGATTAACGTTGCCTTAACCAAAGACAATGATTCTGCTACCGGTACTGCAAACAATGATGCATATCAAATTGTCAGAGCTCAAATCAACGACATCAGCAAAAAAATGAATGCTATCTACCAATCAATGGGTGACAGTTCTTTGAGTGATGAACAGAAAGAAGCCAAGCAAAAAGAGGGTGCCCAACTGGAAGAACAATATGATAAAGCCATCAAAGAAGGCGTACAAAACAATATCACTAACCCGGTCGGCGTATTCTTGTTCAAACAGACCTTCTACAACAACTCTACTGCTGAAAACGAAGCATTACTGCAACAAATTCCGGCTAACTTCCAGAACGATGAAACAATTGTAAAAATCAAAGAACTGACCGACAAGCAGAAAAAAACTGCCGTAGGTACTAAGTTTGTTGACTTCGAAATGCAGACTCCTGACGGAAAAAGTGTGAAATTGTCCGATTACGTAGGTAAGGGTAAAGTGGTATTAGTTGATTTCTGGGCAAGCTGGTGCGGCCCTTGTCGTCGTGAAATGCCAAACTTGGTGGAAGCTTATGCTAAATTCAAAGGCAAAAACTTCGAAATCGTAGGTGTATCTCTCGATCAGGACGGTGCTGCCTGGAAAGAAGCGATCAATAAACTGAACATGACTTGGCCACAAATGTCCGACCTGAAATTCTGGCAAAGTGAAGGCGCACAACTTTACGCCGTAAACAGTATTCCTCACACGGTATTGATCGACGGTGACGGTACAATCATCGCTCGAGGCCTGCACGGAGAAGAACTTCAAACTAAAATAGCAGAAGCCGTAAAATAATAAAAAAGCCTGTCGTTCCTCAGCAAAGACAGTCTCCGACTTTAAATAAATAAGGGCTGTCTCAAAATGAAAATTGAGACGGCCTTTTTTGTACCTGCAAAAAAATGGGGCAAACCCTAACTTCTCTCAGCCAGAACTTGCCCGTCTCCCTAATTTTTTGTATCTTAGGGAGTCAAGTCAAGATATCCCAAAGATAATGTTTAAAGGTTACACATCCAACGATAATCTGCTTTTACCTCCATGTTTAGGCGATTTTATCCCCCGGAACGATCCGGTCCGGGTTGTTCACCGTATCATTGAACAGATAAACCTTGAAGAACTTTACCGTAAGTATTCCACTAAAGGCTGTTCTGCGTACCACCCACGCATGATGTTTCAGATTCTTGTCTATGCTTATTTGCGTAATATCTATTCCAGCCGTCGCATAGAAGAGTTCTGCCGCAATGACATCCGTTTCATGTGGCTTACCGGCAATGTGACTCCTGATCATAACACCATCAACTGTTTCCACAGCAGTCGTCTGAAGGATGTGCTGAAGACAGTTTTCGCCACCATTGTAAAGTTCCTCGTGGCGGAAGGGTTTGTAAGTCTGGATGTAGCTTTCACTGATGGAACAAAAATGGAGGCAAACGCCAACCGTTACACTTTTGTCTGGGGCAAGTCCATACATACCCGTATATCTAAAATAGCAGAATAGCTTGAAGATATATGGAATTGTGCAGAATCCCTCACCAAAAGGAACTGCGTGATTCCGCTCCGGTCACATATCAGGATATCACCCCTGAGAAAGTGGAAAAGGCACTCGAGCAGATAGATGATGCCCTGAATGGAGTGGATGCCGACAAGAAGATGAAAGTGAAGGTAAGACGTGTAAGGAAGTCATGGCCTGAACAGTTGAGGAAATACGAATCACAGGGAAAGATACTTGACGGACGTAACAGTTATTCAAAGACTGACAATGATACCACTTTCATGCGTATGAAAGAGGACTACATGAAGAACGGACAGCTTAAACCCGGATACAATCCCCAGATCAGTATCAATAAACAGTTCATCCTGAACTATACCCTCCACCAGTGTGCAGGTGATACCTCCACTTATCCTCTGCACATGGATGATTTCCATTCACTTTACGGCAGATACCCTGACGTGTCTGTCTGTGATGCCGGATACGGAAGCGAAGAGAATTATCTGTACGCTTTCAAACATGGCATTGAAACCTTTATAAAGTACAATTATTTTCATAAGGAGCAGAAAAGAAGCTTCAAAAACGATCCGTTCTTGTCTGCCAACTTTTATTATAATGAAGAAACCGACGGCATGTACTGTCCGATGGGACAGAGAATGGAAAGACTCTCCGATGCAAAGCGGGTAACAGACAACGTTTTTGTGCAGACTATATCAAGATACAGGGCATGTAACTGTAACGCCTGCCCGTTAAGATGCCGGTGTCACAGAAGCCGGTCAGAAAGGATAGTACAGGTGAATCACCGCCTGAGAAAAATCAAGGAAAGGGAACGTGAAAAGCTCCTGTCACCGGAAGGTCTTAAATACCGCAGTCAGCGGCCACAGGATGTAGAAGCCGTATTTGGAAACCCCAAGAACAACAAGCACTTCAAGAGGTTTCACCTTCGTGGACTTAAGAAGGTGGAAATTGAGTTCGGCCTGCTGGTCATAGTACACAATCTTGCAAAAGTAGCCTCTTAGGAGGCTTATGGCAACGAAAAAAACTATTTGAAAGAATGAAATCTTCAAAAAGAAGCTTGTAAACTCCTTTTTTTGAGAAGAATCCAAATAACTTCAATCTGAAATAAAACAAAAAAAGACCATCTCAAGTTTATTTTGAGACAGCCTCTTTTTTTATAGAGAGAAGCAATAGAGGAAGATCACTCTACCCTATCTTATTCTCAATCAATTAGACGAACCAACGTACATAACAGAAGTCCTGACGATGCGGAAGATCCGGGTTCTTCGGGAACATACGGTAAGATACCTTAAAGCTACCGGCATTCGATAAACTATGTACCACCTGGAATGTATACAAGTCACCTTCTTTCTTAATTACACTGAACGGCTCTACCGAATAAACATGTTGTTTACCGTCGGCAGTCGTATAAGTAGTAACCAATTCAAGTCCTACGGCATCATTCAGACCTTTTTCGTCAATTACATAAGTAATGACATATTCTTTTCCGCTTTCGATATCGCCGGTTTTCAGTTCTTCCACCTTATCGCAAGATACGATTTCAATAGAATCCCATTTAGTAACCACTTCTTCTTTCCAAGCAGCAATTTCTTTCGCTTTTGCATTGTCGTTAGCAGACAAAATAGCGAAACGTTTAGCCAACTTATTGTAGAACTTCGAATAGTAGTCATCCAATTGACGTTTCATTGTATAATGGGGAGCAATCTGAGCGATAGAATTCTTCACTACCTTAATCCAGCCTTCCGAATATCCTTTCTTATTGCGAGCATAGTACAACGGAAGAATTTCAGTTTCAAGAATACTGTAAATAGTAGCAGCATCTAATTGATCCTGATGTTCCTGATTTTGGTAAGTACGTTTTTCAGTTAACGCCCAACCTGCACCTTCGCGATAACCTTCCAGCCACCAACCATCTAATACAGAGAAGTTAACAACACCGTTCATCAATGCTTTTTCACCTGATGTACCGGATGCTTCCAATGGACGAGTCGGAGTATTCAACCAGATATCAACACCGGAAACCAGACGACGAGCCAACTGCATATCGTAGTTTTCGAGGAAGATGATCTTACCCAGAAATTCGGGACGACGTGAAATCTCGATAATACGCTTAATCAAACCTTGCCCTGCACCATCATGCGGGTGAGCCTTACCTGTAAACAGGAACTGCACCGGATAATCAGGATTGTTTACGATCTTGGAAAGACGTTCCAAATCGGTAAATAGCAAGTGCGCACGTTTGTAAGTTGCGAAACGACGACCGAAGCCAATCAACAACGCATTCGGATTAATCTTATCCATCAACGAAACGATACGTGAAGGATCTCCCTGGTTCTTCAGCCATGTATCACGGAATGATTTGCGGATATAATCAACCAGCTTATTCTTCATCGTCATACGAGTCTTCCAGATTTCTTCATCGGGCACGTTATAGATAGCTTCCCAAATCTTAGGATTAGACTGGTCAAACCAGAAGTTTTCGTTGAAATATTTAAAGTACAGTTGTTTCCATTCTGTTGCACTCCAAGTCGGGAAGTGAACACCGTTAGTAACATAACCTACGTGCATTTCTTCCGGGAAATACCCCTTCCAAATAGTGGAGAACATTTCTTGAGAAACTTTTCCGTGGAGCCAGCTCACACCGTTCACTTCCTGAGAAGTGTTGCAAGCAAAAACAGACATACAGAAACGTTCACCCTTGTCACCCGGATTATTACGTCCGAGATCCATCAGGTCGTCCCAGCTAATACCCATTCTGGCAGGATAACCTCCCATATATTTACCAAACAGTCCTTCATCAAAATAGTCGTGACCTGCCGGAACCGGAGTATGAACAGTATAAAGAGAAGAAGCACGAACCAACTCGATAGCCTGATCGAATGTCAATCCCGTAGCTACATAGTCACAGATACGCTGAACATTAATCAGTGCAGCATGTCCCTCATTACAGTGATAGACATCTTTCTTGATACCCAGTGCTTTCAGAGTCAGGATACCACCGATACCCAACAGGATTTCCTGCTTCAAACGGTTTTCCCAATCACCGCCATAAAGCTGGTGAGTAATAGGACGGTCGAACTCGCTGTTCATTTCATTATCCGTATCAAGCAGATACAAAGAAATACGTCCTACATTTACACGCCATACGTTAGCATGAACATAATAATCCAAATAAGGAACGTCTACCACTAAAGGATTGCCTGCTGCATCCATTACACGTTCGATAGGAAGTTGACCGAAGTTCTGTGCTTCATAGTTAGCAATCTGCTGACCGTCCATAGACAAAGTCTGCGTAAAGTAACCATAACGATACAAGAAACCTACTGCGCAAAGATCAACATTGCTATCAGATGCTTCTTTCAAATAGTCACCGGCCAACACACCCAGACCACCGGAATATATTTTCAGGACGCTACTTAAACCATATTCCATGCTGAAATAGGCTACTGACGGACGTTTTTCATCCGATTTCACATCCATATAATCTCTGAATTTTGTATAAACATCATTCATTCTTCTCAGAATCACCTTGTCTTTTGCCAAAGCCTCCAACTTTTCGTAGCTCATGCGCTCCAACAACAGTACGGGATTCTGTCCACATTCTTTCCAAAGTTCCGGATCTAGATCTCTAAACAATTCTGTCGCTTCAAAATTCCATGCCCACCAAATGTTACGTGCAATTTCAGACAATCTCTCCAACTCTACCGGTATACGTGATTTTACAGTAACCTCTTTCCAGTTGGGAGTATTCACATTACTAACTTTAATTTTCATAATGTTCTTATTTACTTATTGATGAATAATTTTTTCTTAACTCAACTGACGCTTCATCGCATTGCACAGAGCAATATCGTAAGCCTCATAGTAATATTGTATAAAATGTTTCCACAGAGCCTGTTCCGCCACTTCAGCAGCCCGCTTGCGAATTTCTTTTATTTCTTTTTCCGACTTATCCGCAAATAGCGTAATTGTATCTTTGATACCATCCGCCACCTCCGAATAATTATAGTCAGAACGGTGCAGCACTTCTACCCCGTCATTGATACCATGCTGGTTCTTCAAGCTATTTACCCAAAGCCCGAATCCCGCCAGATCAGTAGTTATTGTTGGAACGTGGAAGGCTACACTCTCCAGCGGAGTATATCCCCATGGTTCGTAATAAGAAGCATAGACACTCAAGTCCTGTCCCAGCAATATATCATAATATTCTTTGTTCATAATACCGTCACGCCCGTCCAGATAGCAAGGAACAAATATCACCTTTACCTTATCTCCGGGACGATTACCCATTCCCAGATATTTCAGCATATCCAACACCTGGTCATGAGTCATGTTATGCAACCAATGAGTGATAAACGGCACCTCGAGCGGAGTATCAAACTTCTCTTTACTCTTCAAACGTTCCTGCAAATCTTCACGGGGATCTCCTACCCAACTGGGGACATTGATGAATGCCAGAACATTCTTATGCAAGTTTTTGTCCCTGTTCAAGCGGTTCAATGATTCCAAGAATACATCAATACCTTTATTTTTGAATTCATAACGCCCACTGGTTCCGATGATTAACGTATCATCCCCCATATTTGTTCCCAATAATTTATTGGCAACGTTTAGCATCAAGGCACGTGCACGTTTACGTTTTCCCGTAAATGTACTTCCTTTCGGTACGAAATCGTCTTCAAAACCATTCATCAACACTACATCTGCCGGTTTGTCTAACAGTTCCTTGCACTCATTGTTGGTAATCTGGCTTACAGTTGTGAAGCAGTCTACATAATGTGCAGTCTGCTTCTCGATAGAATGCTTTGACTGCATATTAAGTTCCTGTGCCATTTGGTCACCATTATAAGCAAACAGATAGTCATACAGCGGCTTATTGTTACCTGCTATGGAACGGCCGATCGATGTTGCATGAGTCGTGAAAATAGTACCAATTTCCGGCACAGCCTCCTGTATATAAAGTGCTCCCATTCCGGTCATCCACTCATGTGCCTGATATACCACCTTATCCGTTTCTGTCAGGTTGTAGCGGTAGAAACTTTCCACCACCTTTCCTGCAGCATACGAAAACATAGAAGCTTCGTCGTAATCGCCATAAGCATGCAACGAATCTACTTGAAAACGATTCCACATATCTGTGTATATATCGTCCTTCTTCTCAAAAAAAGGTTGAAAATCGACTAGAATGACAATCGGCTCACCTGGTATATTCCATCGTCCGACACGAACCGAAAGTTCGTCTTTCTCAAATGCATGCTTTTTCCAGGCAGCACACAAATTATCTGACTCAATGAATAGAGGGTTCTCTTTTCCTTGCCACACATCAGGACCTATGAAAAAAATTCTGTCGCGAAACTTTTCCTGCAATGTATTCGCCCGTGTCGACAAGACAGTGTATATCCCTCCCACTTTATTACATACTTCCCAGCTGGACTCGAAGATATAATCGGGGGTTAATAAATCTTTTACCATATAATATATTAAAACTCTTTTTAGTATGCGAGTGCAAAAGTACACATTATTCTTTGAAAAATAATACTTTATGCGAAAAATATGAGTTAATAAGAAGAAAGAAAAGTTGGTTGACAAAGAAAAAAGAACATCCCCTTGCAAATGCAAAACGGCATTCACAAGGGGATTGAAAGTTCTTTATTGAAAAAGTTTCTTGCAGAAAAAAATTATGCAAGCGCACTACCGATCAAGAAAGTTGCAGCTAAAGCAACGATAGCATAAAGTTCTGGGAATACGGCCAAAATCAATGTATTACTAAAAACATTGTGTCCCTGGCCGATAGCAGCGATACCGTTTGCACAAACCTGTCCCTGACGAATAGCAGAGAACAACGCAACCAATCCCAAAGCAATACCTGCACCAAGAACGGCTGAAGCCTGAATAGCAGTAATTTCAGGAGTCAGGATGCCGAAAATGGTCTGGAACATAAAGTAACCGGCAAAACCATACAAACCCTGTGTACCCGGAAGTGCAGTCAACACAAGGAAGTTACCGAATGCACTATCATTCTTCTTCAATGCGCCGATAGCAGCATTACCTGCAATAGTTACTCCGTAAGCACTACCAATGCCTGACAAACCAACCATAACCGCGATGCCAATATAGGCAATAAACAAATTCATTTCCATAATCTTATTCTATTTTTTATTGTTTAATTCTTTAATTCTTAATTTTTAAAAGGCTTGTACTCTTTGCCGCCACCTTCATAACCGGAGTTCTTGAAAAACTCAACGAACGTCAGACGCATCGGGTGAACCATTGCACCGAGCACATTCATAAACATATTGATTGCATGACCGATAACAAAAATCAGCACCATTACAATAGGTCCTGCTATTACATTATCCGGACTCATACCTACCGCCAGACTGTTGAATACTCCCGCCAGAATACCTCCTGAAAGTCCAAGGGCAAAAAGACGAACGTATGATAAAACATCTCCCAGCAGACCGGTAACCATGTTATATGAATCCCACAAACCGAGTCCGATATTCATAAATATGTTCTTTCCCGGAGTGTTGAAAAGGAATATCATAGCACCGGAAATACACAGAACAACCTTATATGCCGTACCTCCCATCGACAACAACTCCGAAGAAGCGAATAAAGCCGAAACAGCCGTTGAAACCAGTAGGATAATCCATCCGATCGTTGCTATTGCATATTTGAAACCAAACTGGATTGTCTGATTCACAGCTTTCAGTACCATACCGAACAGAATCTGGATAACACCCAAAATCAGCGACAGCCGGAACATATCGTTGTTGTCCATCAGGACCGCATGTTTCAGACGTTGCACGATAGGCCAATCCAAATCATAGATATTCGCTCCGAAGAATGTACCCGTCAGCAAACCGCAGAAGAAGGTTGAAGCAGACAGTACCTGTATCAGTGAAATAATCGACTTCATTGACGGAGTTACCTTCTTTGCCAGTAAGCGATATGCCGTTGCTCCGAGGAACAAGAAAAGTCCATATCCCGAGTCTCCCAGACAGAGTCCGAAAAATACCATAAAGAACGGGGCAAAGAACGGAGTCAAGTCCAGTTCATTATACTTCGGAAGCATATACAACTTACAGATCGGTTCGAACCAGGCAAAGAATCCTTTATTATTCAATCGAATAGGAACATTATCACCCGGCATCGGATCCGTAATCTCATAATATACATGTGCGTCATTCAGATAAGCCTCTATTTCCACTTTACTGTATGCGGGAGCCCATCCTTCAATCAACATCAGCTTATCACCGGCAGTTTGTTCGGAACTCAATACAACCTTAGAGAATTCAATCTGACTCTGTAACTCTTTCAAAGCTGCCTTCAAAGAAGGAATATCCGTCTCGGAAAGTGCAACGAGTTTCTTTTCATTCCCTTCGATTGCCTGTTCGGTCGTATCATAAAGCGCTTCAAGACGTGACAGAGAGTATGCAGGAAGTTTCGCCTGCTCCACATCCAAGTCCACTTCCTGTCCGGCCTTCGTTACAGTCACAAAGAATACTTTGGAAGAAATACGGTTCACAATCATTGCATTGTATTCCGTTTCCCATTCTTCTTTGTAATTTCCTTCCGAACAGCTATAGAAACCGATTATATAACCGGCGTCTTTCAGTTTCTGAATGCCGGTCGGCTCAAAGTTACCCCAAACTTCCAATACTTCTTTCTCTTTCGCATAGCTTTGTAGCTGTTGGGACAACTTGCCGTGTTCCGTCTGCAGAGCATCCACCTCGTCCAGTACTTGCATACCGCGGGTAGCCGTTCCACCTTCCGTAGCAATCACGGCATTCTTTTCATGCTTCTGATTTTGAAGCAACTTCAGAGTAGCCGCCAAGCGGTTGAAAAGGCGAATATTCTCCTGCAACTCCGTATTATCGGCAGCACCTTGTTGCTTCTCCACAATGTGAACCACACCAAGTTCGCGCAGACTGTTCAGGAATTCTTCGTACTCCTTGTGATAAACCAGGAATGTGAGTTTCTTCATTTTTGTAATCATGCTTCTACCTCCTTCCTTTTTTCTTGATGAGACTTCATGATCTTTTGCGAAGACTTCGACAGGTTTTCTTCATCTTCCATAAATCGTTTGATCTTTCGCAATGCATCCTGATAGCCTGGTATCTGCACCTTCTCAAAAAGGTTCACTTTCTGAGTGGTCTTTTTCCTTGCATGTTCTAACAGATTCAGCTTGGCGAGCATAAACTCGCGTTCGATTGCCGTATGGGCCAGTTCTTCCAACAAATGGATACCGTCGGCATACCACTTGGGAGCGTTGAACATACTGTACGGACGTATCTCGAAATCTATATTTTCGAGTAGCGGTACACGTACACCCGCAATCTTCTTCACGCCAAGATGAACATCATTCACCTTTATCAATGAAGCGTCAAACTCATTCCAAAGGGCGAACATGGCTTCATAGGCTTGAATTTGTTGTTCGAGCCTATCCTCCAAATCGGCAGCTTCCGTTTTACAGCGCTTCACTTCCATGCGGAGGGCACTTTCCTTATTCTTGATAATAGGAAGCGTACGTACCCGCACTTTCAGTTGCTTTTCGAGCTGCTGAAGGGAGGTTTTGTTATATTGAAACTTTATAGCCACGTTGTTATTACTAATTATCAGTTATTACTAGTGCTAATTATTCACCTTTCGGCCAGTATTGATCTACCAGGTCTTTCTTAATATTTACTTCTTCCGGACGGAAGTATCTGCCGAACAAGCCCCAAGCTACGTCTAACATTTCAGTCGTATCAAGATTGACATCAATGGCCAACAACTGGTTGGAATAGTCTTTCGCGAAAGCCAACGTACGTTCGTCGTAGTTCGTCAGGTCGAAACCGTTTTCCATTTTGGTCTTCGCATTAGCAGCATCGGCATACAGACGTACAGCAGCATTCATCACCTGCGGGTGGTCCTTACGTGTCTTTTTACCGGTTACCAACTGTTTCAAACGAGACAATGAACGGAACGGATCGACAATTACCTTACCAATATCACTATCACGACGCAGGAACAACTGGCCTTCCGTGATATAACCTGTATTATCAGGCACAGCGTGCGTAATATCGCCACCGGACAAAGTAGTCACCGCAATAATCGTAATAGAACCACCAGAAGGGAACTGCACCGCCTTCTCGTAAATCTTCGCCAAATCGGAATAAATCGAACCCGGCATAGAGTCTTTTGAAGGAATCTGGTCCATACGGTTAGATACAATTGCCAACGCATCGGCGTAGCTGGTCATATCAGTCAACAACACCAACACCTTCTCATTATTATTTACTGCAAAATATTCAGCAGCAGTCAACGCCATATCCGGAATCAACAAACGTTCCACCGGAGGATTCTCGGTCGTATTCATGAAACTCACAATACGGTCAAGAGCACCAGCATTGGAGAACACATTCTTAAAGTACAAGTAGTCGTCATTCGTCATACCCATACCGCCCAGAATAATCTTATCTGTTTCAGCACGCAATGCCACATTTGCCATTACTTGGTTGAAAGGCTGGTCGGGGTCAGCAAAAAATGGAATCTTCTGACCGGACACCAGCGTATTATTCAAGTCGATACCGGCAATACCTGTCGCAATCAGTTCCGACGGTTGTTTGCGCCGAACCGGATTCACTGACGGACCACCGATTTCCACTTCCTGTCCTTCAATCTCGGGACCACCGTCAATCGGGTCACCAAAAGCATTGAAGAAACGTCCTGCCAACTGCTCACTAACCTTTAATGTAGGAGATTTGCCGAGAAATACGACTTCAGCATTGGTAGGAATACCCTCTGTACCTTCAAATACCTGCAAAGTGACATCGTCACCGGCAATCTTAACCACCTGTGCCAGTTTACCATCCACAGTGGCAAGCTCATCATACCCTACTCCCGTTGCTTTCAACGAACAGGTAGCCTTAGTAATCTGAGTAATCTTGGTATATATCTTTTGAAAAGCTTTTGTTGCCATTTATATATTTACAATTTAGCTATTTACAAATTACTGTTTAATACTTCTTTCGGCAATCAATTCCTTCAATTGCTGTTGGAATCCCTCATACTGCTCTGATTTGAACTTCGAGTAGTTCATCTGCTTACAGATATTAATCATCTTCTTGAAGTAATCCATTACTTCGTTGAAGTTATCAAATTCAAACTCCGTATGACAGATGTCAATCACCATATTCAAGATATCCTCCTGACGTTCCATAGGTGTTACGGCATCGATTTCATCGAATGCATCCTGCTGCAAGATAACAAAGTCGATCAATTCCGATTTCCAGAAAGTAACGTGATATTCTACCGGCACACCGTCGTCACCAAGGATATTAATCTGTTCGGCAATCTCCTTACCACGTTGCAAACGGGTTTTGAGTTCATTCACCTTACCAATCCATTCATCATTGATATGACCTTTGATATATTCTTCAAATTCCGGATATTCGATATATTTAGAATAAGAATCAATCGGGTTCACAGCCGGATAACGTTTCTTATCAGCACGGTCCTGCTCCAAAGCGTAGAAACAACGGGCCACTTTCTTCGTGTTTTCAGTTACTGGCTCTTTCAAGTTACCACCGGCAGGAGATACCGTACCGATAAAAGTAATTGAGCCCGTTTCACCATTAGAAAGTTTCACATAACCGGCACGGCCATAGAAGTTTGAGATAATAGCCGAAATATCCATCGGGAAAGCATCTGGTCCGGGCAACTCTTCCATACGGTTGGACATCTCACGCAACGCCTGCGCCCAACGTGAAGTAGAATCCGCCATTAACAACACTTTCAGTCCCATAGAACGATAATATTCTGCCAATGTCATTGCTGTATATACAGATGCTTCACGGGCAGCAACCGGCATATTAGAAGTATTGGCGATAATGATCGTACGTTCCATAAGTTTACGTCCCGTGTGCGGGTCCACCAGTTCTGGGAATTCGGTAAAGATCTCCACAACCTCGTTCGCACGTTCACCGCAAGCGGCGATAATTACGATGTCAGCTTCCGCTTGTTTGGAAATAGCATGCTGAAGCACCGTCTTCCCTGTACCGAACGGACCCGGTATAAAGCCGGTACCACCTTCCACAATCGGATTCAGCGTATCAATCACACGCACACCGGTTTCCAACAGTTTGAAAGGACGCGGTTTCTCCTTGTAATTCGTCATGGCACGTTTCACAGGCCACCTCTGAATCATAGTCACAGGAATATCATTTCCTTCCTCATCAGTCAGGATAGCAATCGTATCCTCAATCTTATAATCACCTTCCGGCATGATAGTCTTTACAGTAGCAGTTCCCTGCAATGTAAACGGCGCCATCATTTTCAACGGCTGGAAGTTCTCATCCACCTGCCCCAGCCACGCGGAAGCTTGTACTTTATCACCCGCGTTTACCAATGGAACGAAGTGCCATACACGTTCTTTATCCAACGGATACGTATATTGTCCTCTCTTCAGAAAAACCCCGTCCATCTTGTCAAGGTCATTTTGCAGACCGTCGTAGTTTTTCGATAACATACCCGGGCCTAATGTCACCTCAAGCATGTGTCCTGTAAATTCGGCTTCGGCGCCCACTTTCAGTCCACGTGTACTCTCGAACACCTGAACATATACCTGTGAACCTACAACCTTAATCACCTCCGCCAT